>QWCE01000031.1_pt1 | contig 276138 bp, 212 predicted proteins | sample 1972531 | NCBI WGS metagenome assembly QWCE01 (sample SAMN09866716, study PRJNA288562) | Human gut metagenome isolate term4_stool, whole genome shotgun sequencing... | reverse complement strand
AGGGTGCAGGCGGTATGTTGCTCATAGTAAATCGGAACTTATCGGAATCAATCAGAACTAATCGGAGCAAATCGGATTGATTCTGATAAGCTCTGATAAGCTCTGATTGGTTCCGATCGGCTCTGGTAGGCAATAGTTGGGGCGAATATGCGCGAAGTTGCGAACAGCTTTGTAGAAGAAAGGGGCTGTTCTGCCGGAGAAAGTTGGGCGAAGGTGCGCTGCGGTGGGGGCTTTGCTGCCTAACCGTGGGGGGTGAGTTTGGTTACATGTAGGAGTAGGTGTGGTTACGTGTAGGCGCGGGGGTGCAGGGGTAGGTGCGCGGTCATAGTTAAGTGTAAGCGTAAGTGCGCTACTGTAGGGCAATTGGGCGCTGTTTCGGGGGTGAAGGTGCGTACAAGTTGGAGCGGAGGGATGCTGATGCGGCTGCGGAGGCGCGGTGGAACGAGGGGGCGGATACGGTTCGGGGGTGGGGCGCGTACGGATTTGTATTGCTATCTTTGTAGAGTATCCCAATAAAGGGTACGCAGAATACTATAAACCTATGCGCTTGCGTTACTAAAGTATGAGTGCTAATTCACAACCACAGCGGACAGACGATCTGTACTGCATTATTGTAAGCGGCGGGGTCGGCAGCCGCTTTTGGCCCGTAAGCAGGGAAGATAAGCCGAAGCAGTTCCTCGATTTTTTCGGTACCGGACAGACGCTCTTGCAGCGCACATTTCATCGTTTTGCGCGATTTATCCCCACGGATCAAATCATTGTAGTAACCAACGAGAGCTACGCCGAGGAGACGCTCCGCGAGCTCCCCGACCTGAATCGCGACAATCTGCTCTTGGAGCCGGTACGGCGCAATACGGCTCCCGCCATCACTTACGCGGCATTGCACGTAGCGGCACGCTGCCCCGGCGCAACGCTCTTTGTAACGCCGAGTGACCATCTTATATTAGATGAGGAGCGGTTCCGCGAAACGGCATTAAAAGCGTTGACTTTTGCCCGCCGAAACAACTATCTGATTACGCTCGGCATAGTGGCGTCGCACCCCGAAACCGGCTACGGATACATCCAATGGAGCGACGAAACACTGGACGGCTTCCACAAAGTGAAGGTATTTACTGAAAAGCCGTCAAAGGAAATGGCGGAACTGTTCGTAAAGAGCGGTGATTTTCTGTGGAATAGCGGCATGTTCGTCTGGAACGTACCCACTATTCTGCATGCCGTACACCGTCATCTGCCCGATGTGTACAACACTCTGAACGCATCCGGCAAAGCTCCGTACGGAACTGATGCCGAAACGGCTTTTATCAAGGAACAATTCGGCTGTTGCCCGGGCATTTCCATCGATTACGGAGTGATGGAAAAGGCGGATAATGTGTTGGTTCTGCCCAGTGACTTCGGTTGGGCGGACTTGGGTACCTGGGGCAGCATCTACGAGTTCGCCGATAAGGATCAGAACGGAAATGCGGCTCCGGCAACAAATGCAGTCTTTTACGACGCAGAAGGCAACTTGGTGACCCTATCCGACCCGAATCGCATAGCCATCGTACAGGGCGTATCAGACTGCATTATAGCGGAACACGACAATGTACTGATGATTTGCAAAAAGGATCAGGAACAACGCATCAAAACCTTTATGGCGGATAGCGAGTTGCGCTTCGGGAACGACTACATTTAGCCGTGAAACCGATTCCCGAAGAGGTTCTTCAGCGCATTTGGGAGCTACGCGCCTACAAAAAGCTTCTGTTTGAGCCAACCGAGCCGACGGGCAACACCACATCGTATCCCGAGCTATTCCATCCGGGTATACGCAATCGGGATGCGGGACCGGATTTCTTCAACGCAAAATTACGCGTGGGGAAAACGATTTTGGTGGGAAATGTGGAACTGCACTACGCTGCTTCCGAATGGGCAAAGCATGGGCACGACAGCGATCCGGCATACGATAACGTTATTCTGCACGTAGTAGTGCAGAACGATGCACCCGTCCGCCACCGCGTTACCCACGAGCCGCTACGCACTTGTCGTATGGTGCTACCCGATAACCTTGCTCCGTTTGAAAAAGGTACCGATACACCGCCACTCACACGCAAGGAAGCGTTGCAGTGGAAAGAGGAGTGTACCGCGCTCTACCAACGGCGCATCACAGAGCAGGCACGGGCTTTGCGCGAACGGCTCAGCTCGGAATCGATTGATAACGATGAAGGAGCGCTGGTTAGGCTCTTATTGCTCCGCTATCTCGGCGCCAAGGTCAACAACGAAGCATTTGAGCAAATTGCACGTGCGCTCCCTATTCGCGTGGTGCGTAAACATACCGATCATCCGGATCAATTGGAAGCTTTGTACTTTGGCACGGCAGGGCTGCTTGAGGATGCAGCTGCCGATGACTATATGCGTCACCTGCAGGAGGAATGGACCTTTCTACGCGCCAAATACAACTTACCCACGCTCGGCGGTGTAGTGCGTAAATTGCGACTGCGTCCGGCGGCGTTTCCGCATCGGCGATTGGCACTGATGGCGCATTTGCACTATAAGCATCCCTCCATCGAACAGCAGTTGGGAGCGGTGCGCACCTGCAGCGAAGCGGAAAAGCTGCTGGCGGTTGAACCGAGCGAATATTGGCAATATCATTACGATTTCGGAAAATCGTCCGCAAAACCGCTCGGGACGATCAGCCGCAATACAGCGGTGGTGATCATTCTCAACGTGGTTATCCCCTATCTGTGGTATTTGGCGGAGGCAAACAGCCTTGGCGATGCGCGAAAAGAAGAATTGCTCGCGATGGCACGCACCCTTCCGTCCGAAACAAACAGCATCGTTTCCGAAGCGCGCCTCCGAGGGCTATGCATAGCCAATGCGCTTGAGAGTCAGGCTCTTTTGCAGCAAATTGCCGAAAGAGCGCACTAAAGAAAACCGAACCGAACACATTTGGGGCACATTTATCCCCTAAATTGTTGCGTTTTACCAACAAATAGGTATCTTTGTAGTGGAAAAAGCGTATTAACCATTAGAAAAATACCTACTATCAATGAGTAACAAGTCAATCAAAGGTACCCGTACCGAACAGAACCTGCTGAAATCATTCGCAGGCGAATCACAAGCGCGCAATCGCTATACTTATTTTGCCGGAGTTGCCCGTAAGGAAGGATATCGTCAAATCGAAGCTATCTTCCTCGAAACGGCTGATCAGGAAAAGGAACATGCAAAGCGTTTCTTCAAGTTCTTGGAAGGCGGTGATTTGGAAATAACGGCTGCTTTCCCCGCCGGTGTTATTGGCACTACGGTGGAAAATCTTAAAGCTGCTGCCGCAGGCGAACACTGCGAAGCTGAAGAAATGTATCCCGAATTTGCCAAAATCGCCGAAGAAGAAGGCTTTATGGATATTGCTACCGTATGGCGCAACGTAGCAAATGCGGAAAAAGAACACGAACGCCGCTACAACACGCTATTGGGACGTATTGAAGAGTACGACTACTTCGAACGCGATGGCGAAATCTATTGGCGTTGCCGTAACTGCGGTTACATTTTCAAGGGGAAGAAAGCACCTAAAAAGTGCCCCGCTTGCGATCATCCGCAGGAATTCTTCGAACCGAGACCCGATAACTATTGATCGCGTGTTCGACGAGCCGAAGCGGACTCCGGTAGCCCACTTACGGTAATCGTTCTGAAAAATGAGAAAGCCTCTCCGGTAATGCCGGAGGGGCTTTCTTCCTTTGTGATAGCATCTTTCTGCTATTAATGTTTGCTCCGGTAGAAAGGAGTAACTTTGCGACGGAATGGATTCAATCACGTAAAAAGTACGATGGAACCGATAAAGTGCGTGAATGAGAGCGAAATAGAGAAAAATGATGGAATGGGCAAGGTTAATCTGCGATAAGCGGTTAGGCAAAGAGGAAGAGCAAGCGGAACTGCGCGGTACGATAAGCGGTATCGGGCGCCGAAGCGAATTTGAACGGGATTACGACCGGTTGATCTTTAGTGCACCATTCAGGCGTTTACAGAATAAAGCTCAGATATTTCCACTCCCGGGTAACGTATTTGTGCATAACCGTCTCACCCACACGTTAGAAGTAAGCTGCGTGGGGCGTAGTTTAGGTAATTTGGCTGGAGGGGCCCTGGCGGCCAAATATCCGTCACTACCCTTTTCCTCAGGCGATTTGGCGGCAATTGTGTCGGCAGCCTGCCTAGCACACGATTTGGGCAATCCGCCCTTTGGTCACAGTGGGGAGCGCGCTATATCGGCCTATTTCCGCGAGGGCGAGGGACGTAAGTGGGAAAAAGAGGTTCGTAACGAAGGCGGACGCTGGGAAGATTTTACCACATTCGATGGCAATGCCAATACCTTTCGTTTGCTGACGCATCGCTTTGTGGGCAGGCGTCCGGGCGGCTTCGGGCTTTCGTATAGCACGTTGGCTGCCATAGTCAAATATCCGTACCCATCTGTTTCGAGCCTTAAAGCGGGCAAATTCGGTTTTTTCGCTACAGAAGAGGATACCTATCGGCAGTTAGCGGATTGCCTCGGTATATGCTGCAAGGATGCCGCACGCCGTATCTACGCGCGCCATCCGCTGGTCTATTTGGTAGAGGCAGCCGATGATATCTGTTACGAAATTATGGATCTGGAGGATGCTTTTAAGTTACGGATCCTTTCGCTGGCGGAAGTGGAGGCGCTTCTTATCGATTTCTTTGATGAACAAGAGGGTAACCGTTTGGCACAGAAAGCGCATGCCATAGAGGACGATAACGAGCGCGTAGCTTATTTGCGGAGTAAAGTGATCAACGTACTGATTGCCGATTGCGCTACCGCCTTTGTAACACACGAAGAGGAGATTATGAAAGGAATCTTTCGGGGGTCGTTAATTGAGCATTGTTCCGCGCGGAGCCTTGCCGCATACCGGAAAGCGGAAAAAATAGCGTATGGACGCATCTATACATCGCGCGACGTAGTAGATGTAGAGCTTGCCGGGCATCGCATCTTTGCAGAAATAATTGAGCGTACGATGTACGCCTTAGAACATCCGGATAATGCCTACAGCCGAACCTTTTTGAGCCGCGTAAGTAGTCAGTACGACCGCAAAGCGTCAAGCACGTACGAAAGAATTCTTACCACGCTTGATTACATCAGCGGAATGACCGATCTGTACGCTTTGGAGCTGTATCGGAAAATAACCGGTATGAGCCTGCCTCACGTATAGACCTTTCCGCCCAAAAGATCAGTGAAATCAGCGGTTTGTATGGGATAGATATCGGCATTAAGTGTAGTTGCAACGTTCGATACGTTTTGATACACTTCGATACACTTTAATACGTTTCGATACAGTTTGATACAGTTTAATACGTTTCGATACACTTCGATACGTTACGATACAGTTTGATACACTTCGATACACTTTAATACGTTTCGATACATTTGCGGGGAGTGCCGTTTGCTATCTTTGCAACACTTTTCCGTTTGACCCACGTTGGGCAGCAACGGGAAGCGTTTAGAACAGTAAGAATGAATAGAACAAAAGCATGATGGTTATAGGAAGGCATAAGTACCTACAGTTTTCTATTGAAGGCGATTTTGCTACCTTTGTCGGGAAGAAAGGCGCAAACGAAGCAATTACCCGCACCGTTCTGCGTTGGACAGACTAAATATAAGGATGGAAATAAAGCGACTGAAGAGCTTAGACGCGATAGCCGGGTGGATTGTGTTCGCCGTATCGGCTGTAGTCTATCTGCTTACGATAGGGCCGAGCGCAAGTCTTTGGGACTGCGGCGAGTTCGTAGTTTGCATACACAAGTTGGAAGTAGGGCACCCACCCGGAGCTCCCTTCTTTATGCTCCTGTACAACTTCTTTAGTCACATGACCAGTGATCCGCAAAAGATTGCTTATTTGTGCAATGCGGTAAGTGGGTTAGTAAGTGCCGGTACGATCTATTTTCTGTTCCGCTCCATTACTCACATTGCGCGCAAACTGCTCGTTGAGGAGGGTGCTTTACAAGTGAGCGTTCACCAAGCCGTTTGCATCCTTGCAGCCGGTACGTGTGGAGCGTTGGTCTATACGTTTAGCGATACCTTTTGGTTTAGTGCCGTAGAAGCGGAGGTATATGCTTTGAGTAGCCTCTTTACCGCTGTGGTCTTTTGGCTGATGCTGAAGTGGGAGGATCATGCGGACAGCGCGGACTCTGATCGTTGGCTCATTCTGATTGCCTACCTGATGGGGCTGGGAATCGGTGTGCATCTGCTCAACTTGCTGTGCATACCTGCCATGGCTCTGATCTTCTACTACCGTAAATATCCGCAACCGAATGTACGCGGAGCGCTTGTGGCGCTACTGACCTCGTTTGTGGTAATTGCGGTGATTATGTTCGGCATCATCCAAGGCTCAATGAAGGTTGCGGCTCGTTTTGACCTCTTTACGGTGAACGCGTTGGGTTGGAGCTTTAACTCGGGAATGATTCTGTACGTAGTGCTCATGGCATTGGTTATGGCGTTTACGTTGTGGCTGCTGTACAGGGGTAGGAATAGCTCCTTGGCTCGTTTAGGGGTGCTCATTACCGCCGTACTGATGGGCATTCCGTTCATCTCCTCATCGCCCATCCTTTGGCTCGTCCTTTTGGGCGTGATGTGCTGGTTGCTGTTCGGAACAAAGCGAATGATTTCCATTCGCCTGCTCGGCACGGTGCAATCGTCGCTTGTGGCTATGGCCATCGGCTTCTCGTGCTACGGAGTGATTTTGATACGCAGTGCCGCGCAGCCTCCGATGAACGAAAATGACCCCTCAACGCCCATTACGCTGAAGGGCTACTTGAACCGCGAACAGTACGGCTCCGTGCCACTACTCTCCGGGCCGAGCTTTGCTACGCAACCGATTGCGCTGAAAAAGGCGGGACATGAGTGGAAGCCGGCACCAAAGGATGTGCCGGGAGTGAAAGATCACTACATCAAAACGGATAAGCCGTTGGGATATGAGTACGCATCGGAAACCTTCTTCCCGCGAATGTACTCTCCAAAACCGGAGCATATTCGTGTGTATAACTCGTGGCTCGGCCGCCATCCGGAAGATATGAGCGAACCCACGTTTGGGCAAAACTTGAGCTTCTTTTTCTCCTATCAGGTGAACTATATGTATTGGAGGTACTTCGGCTGGAACTTTATCGGCAGGCAGAATGACCTACAAGGGAATGGTTCCCTCATGAGAGGCGGTGTGGCTACAGGCATTAACGCCATTGATAGGCTCTTTTGGGGCGACCGGAAATGGTACCCGGACGATATGGCACGCAACAAGGGGCATAACGTATACTACCTGTTGCCCCTTATTTTAGGGCTGTTGGGCATAGTGTTCCAGCTTGCCAAAAAGCGTAAGGGAACCCAAAGCTTTACAGTGGTATTCTTCCTGTTCTTTATGACCGGGATAGCGATTATATTCTACCTCAATCAAACGCCTCTGCAACCTCGGGAACGGGACTACGCTTATGCCGGCTCCTTCTACGCATTTGCTATTTGGGTAGGATTAGGTGCTGCTGCAGTGGGCGACTTTATCATGCGGCTAAAGGTGAAGAAAATACCCGCCTCGGTACTAAATCTTTTGGGCGGAGTAACCGCGATTCATCTTGCCGTTTTGGTTCCTGTTCAAATGGCGCTCCAAAATTGGGACGACCACGATCGGAGCGGACGCACCGTGTCGCGGGACTTTGGTGCCAATTACCTGAATAGTTGCGGTAAAAACGCCATTCTGTTCTGCTTTGGAGACAACGATACCTTCCCGCTTTGGTATGCTCAGGAAATAGAGGGCATCCGTACCGATGTGCGCTCCTGTAACCTCAGTTACCTGCAGGCTGATTGGTATGTGGATCAAATGCGGCGCGATGCTTACGACTCAAAAGCATTGCCCATCAAGTGGCTGAAACCCTCCTTCTACTATCCCAAAGCCTATGCACGCATAGAGTCGAGGGGCGAAATGACGGTGGAACAGGCATACCGGATGATGCTTGAAGATAAAGGCAATCCGAGTATATTCCCCACTGATCATGTACTGATTCCCTTGGATAAAGCTGCCGTGGGAAAAGCATTCCCCGGACTTGCCTGCGAAAGCGACAATATGTTGCTTACGTTGCAGGATGGCGGGGCGCTTGTTCGTGACGGAATGGTTGTTTTGGATCTTATCGCCAATAACCATTGGGAACGTCCCATATATTGGTTAAAATCGACCCCTACGTCGCTCTTTACCAATCTGAACGGGTATTTATCCTCGTCCGGTATGGCGTACCAATTGTATCCTACTATGGTATATGGTACTCCCGATGCGACGCAGACGGAAAAAGAGTACAACTTAGTGATGCACGATTTCCTCTGGTTTGGGGCTTCTCGAAAGAATATCTATTTCGACGAAAACATCCGAAACAACATCATTGTGTACTACCGCTCCGGGCTTATTCCGGATCTCGCTATGCGCTTGCAGCACGATGGAGAAACAGCCAAAGCACGCAAAGTGCTTCAAAAGTGCTTTAAGGAGCTGAACAGTAGGGCGTTGCCCTATCAGTATAGCGACCTTTACCTCGCAATGGCGGCATATGAAGCGGGTATGGAAAAGGAAGGCGATATGGTGGTAAGGGAAATTCTCTCCGGTGGCTTACGTACGTTCCGCTGGCTCAAGCATCTCAATAATCGGCTGCTGGATCAAGCCATTGCGGACGGCATTCTGGAGGAAGCCCTGCGTGCCGGTTCCGAACCGCTCCGTTTAGCAGCGAATTACAAGCGCAGCGATCGGTTTGTGAAAGAAACAAAGAAACTACAAGAAGCATTGATCGTCTTTTGGGGCAACAAAGCGCCTTCAGTAGATCAAATCATCAATCCGGCACCAATAGCCGATGAACAAGATACCGCGGAGCATGATTCACTCACGGAAACAACATTAGAAGAATAATTCAGAACAAAATAGAACAATATGGCTACAACAGCTGATTTCAGAAACGGTATGTGCCTCGATATTGACGGGCAATACTATTTCATCGTTGAATTCCTACACGTAAAACCCGGAAAAGGCCCCGCTTTCGTTCGTACGAAGCTCAAAAATGTGGCTACGGGGCGCATCCTCGATAAAACGTGGAACAGCGGCGTAAAAGTAGAAGAGGTTCGCATCGAAAGGCGTCCCTATCAGTACCTCTATAAGGACGAAATGGGATACAACTTTATGCATCAGGAAACTTTTGAGCAGATCAGTATCCCCGGTGAAAGCATTGAAGGGGTTCAGTTCCTAAAGGAAGGCTATACCGTTGAAGCTATGGTACACGCCGAAACCGATACAGTGCTTACTTGCGAAATGCCGCCTCACGTAGTGCTGCGCGTAACCTATACGGAACCCGGCATAAAGGGGGATACCGCCACTAACGCCCTTAAACCCGCTACGGTGGAAACAGGTGCGGAAGTACGCGTTCCCTTGTTTATTTCGGAAGGCGAATTGATCGAAATAGATACGCGCGACGGCAGTTACGTAGGTCGCGTAAAAGAGTAAGTAACGCTACAACTTCGGTAAACTTTGCGGAAGGCACTTTGCAACGTATATGCCGTAAAGTGATAGAAGAAGGAGTGATACAAACGTGCCGCGAACACGTCAGGACGAAGAATTGAAAGCTGCCGAGCAAGAGCGCTTGGAAGCGTATATGCAGCTCAAGGGGCAGCGTCTCTCAGTAGAACGCACAGCCCTGTTTGATACGATTTTGGCATATGAGCGTACCTTTTCGGCTTCCGAACTGTACGAAAAAGCCAAGGAGGCATCTTGCCCGGTAACGCTCGCCACCGTATACAACGCGCTGGAGCTGTTTGTAAAAGCCGGTGTAGTAATTCCCTTCGAAACACAACGAAGGGAAACATACTACCTTCCTTACTTTTGCTCCTACAATCGTGCGGTTGTAGTGTGCAGTGAGTGCGGCAAAACAGTCTATTTGCGACGCGTTAAGGTGTACGATATGCTGACTAAGCTGATTACGCCTCATTTTAGTAAGAGCAGACCGCTGCTACTCTATTACGGCTACTGCAAGGATTGCAGGTTTGCCCTTAGGCAGGCAGCGAAAAAACGAAACAGTAAAACTTTGGAATAGGCACTATTATGGCTAAGGTAGATGTATTGTTGGGTCTTCAATGGGGAGACGAAGGAAAGGGTAAAATAGTAGACGTACTGACCCCCAATTATGATATGGTGGCGCGCTTCCAAGGCGGCCCGAATGCCGGTCATACGCTTCATTTTGACGGAAATAAGTACGTACTGCGTTCCATTCCGAGCGGCATCTTCCAGAAAGATACCATCAACGTGGTGGGCAATGGCGTTGTGCTCGATCCGGTACGCTTCATTGAGGAAGCTAAAGAATTGCAAAAAAGTGGCTGCTCTGTAAAGGATAAACTACGCATCGCACGCAAGGCGCATCTCATTCTACCTACGCATCGCCTCTTGGATGCCGCCAACGAAAAGGCTCTGAAGGGAAGTAAGATCGGTACCACCGGAAGAGGTATCGGTCCTACCTATACGGATAAAACGGCTCGTTACGGAGTGCGTGTGGGTGAAATCGAGGGAGACTTCGAAAAGGCATACAATACCGCTAAGGAGCGTCATTTGGCACGCCTCGCTGCTATGGGCGAAACGCCTGATCTAACCGATTTAGAAAAGGAATATTTCGATGCTATTGAGCAGCTGAAAACATTCAAACTGATCGATTGCGAATATGAGATCAACGGTGCCTTGCACGAAGGCAAGAAGGTACTAGCGGAGGGAGCCCAAGGCTCTATGCTGGACGTGGATTACGGAACCTATCCGTTCGTTACCTCCAGTAATACCATTGCTTCCGGTTGCTGCACAGGATTAGGCATAGCCCCTCAACAGATCGGTCACGTATTCGGTATTTTCAAAGCTTATTGTACCCGAGTAGGGGCAGGACCTTTCCCAACCGAATTGCAGGACGAAGTGGGACACGAAATGGCAGTACGCGGCGCCGAGTTCGGTGCCGTCACCGGTAGACCTCGTCGTTGCGGATGGATCGATCTGGTAGCTCTGAAATATACCGTCATGCTGAGCGGCGTTACCGATCTCATCATGATGAAAAGCGATGTGCTGGACACCTTTAAGGAAATAAAGGCATGCCGCGCTTACCGCGTTAATGGCAAGGAAACGCAGCGCGTTCCCTTCCACTTTACGGATGACGACTCAATTGAACCGATTTACGATACCATCCCAGGGTGGCAATGTGATCTTACTGCTATTACTCGCGAGGCTGATTTCCCCGTTGCGTTCCGCAACTACATAGCGTATTTGGAAAATGCTTTAGGCTGTCCCATCAAGATTGTTTCCGTGGGCCCCGATCGCAAGCAAACCATTATACGTTCGTAACAGAAGCATACCCTTGGTATGACCTACCGCGAAACAATTGACTTCCTTTTCAACGTAACACCCGTATTCGAAAAGGGAGACGCAGGAGCCTACAAGCCCGGATTAGAGCGTATGCAGGCGATGGCGGAGGAGATTGGCAACCCTCACGTCGGACAGCGCTACCTCCATATAGCCGGCACTAACGGCAAGGGGTCCGTTTCGTCCACTCTGGCAGCCATACTGACCGCCTCGGGCTATCGGACCGGCTTATTCACCTCTCCGCACCTAATCGATTTCCGCGAGCGAATCCGCATCAACGGAGTACCCATCAGTGAAGAGGATGTGGTTCGTTTTGTGGAACGCATCAAACCGCTTATTGAGCGTTACCAACCGAGCTTCTTCGAACTTACCACGCTAATGGCGTTAGACTACTTCGCGCGTATGAAGTGCGATGTAGTGGTTATGGAAGTGGGTATGGGCGGACGCTTGGATTGCACCAATATTATTACGCCGTTGCTCTCCATAATCACCAATGTGAGCATGGATCACATGCAGTTCCTCGGCAATACACTTGAGGCAATTGCACGCGAAAAAGCCGGTATCTTTAAACAGGGTGTGCCCGCACTGATCGGCGAGGTGCCCGAAAGGCTTCGTCCTTTATACGAATCCTATACACAGATTGAGAAGCATTATGCCGAGCAGTCCGATGAAATTGTATCCATTACGGATGCACCGGACGGATTACTTATAGAAACAAAGCGCTGGGGAACATTAAAAGGTGTACTGACAGGTGCCGTACAGCATCTAAATGCGCGTACAGCGCTTGCCGCTGTTGATCTGCTTACCGATAAGCATTTACTCCAAATTCCTCGGGATGCGGTAGCAAAAGGCTTTGCTCAAGTGGTATCGCTTACGCATCTTCTGGGTCGCTGGCAGCGGGTGGCCTCTCGTCCTACCGTTATCCTCGATACCGGACATAACGAAGGTGCCATCACTGAGGTGGCGCAACAGCTCAAACAGGAGCCATACGAGGCACTCCACATTGTTTTTGGTATGATGCACGACAAGGATTTTGCCAAAGTGCTCCGGTTGCTTCCCCAAAATGCGACCTACTACTTTTCCACTCCCAAAACGCCTCGTGCTCTTTCCGGCGAAATGCTTCGCCAAGAAGCACTCAAGGCCGGTCTACGGGGCGAAACCTATCCAACGCTTACGGAAGCTTTCCGTGCCGCTCGCACAGCGGCTAAGCCTACGGATCTGATCTATGCCGGTGGGAGCAACTACGTAGTGGCAGAAATACTCTCCGGATTCTTTCCGGAGCTCATAGAAGAAAATAAAACAACAAAATAACGTATCACAATGACTGAACAGTTACAGAAAACATTGCGCGACAAAGCCTGGGCAAGATGGCTTGTGCTTGCGCTCATCGCCTCAACGATGTTCTTCGCCTACATGTTTGTAGACGTACTCTCACCGCTTAAAACTATGCTCGAAGAGCAGGTTCAATGGAGCAGTAAAACCTTTGGACTTTACGCCGGTAGCGAATTCTTCCTCAACGTCTTTGTATTTTTCCTCATCTTTGCAGGTATTATATTGGATAAGATGGGCGTTCGCTTCACGGCAATCCTCTCCGGTAGCCTTATGGTAATAGGTGCCGGCATCAAAGTATATGCTCTTAGCGAATCCTTTTTGACTACCTCCCTTTATACCTGGCTCAATAGCTGGTGGACCGCTTTCCCCGCTACTGCCAAACTTGCCTCAATCGGCTTTATGATCTTTGGCTGTGGTACCGAAATGGGCGGCGTGACCGTTTCACGCGCTATTGTAAAGTGGTTCCAAGGAAAGGAAATGGCACTCGCTATGGGAATTGAAATGGGGATAGCTCGTTTGGGCGTATTTGCCGTTTTTTGGATTTCTCCCTATTTGGCAGACCGCTATAACTCGGTGCAAGCCCCTGTGATTTTTGTATTCTTCCTCCTCTGCGTGGGATTGCTATTCTACCTCATCTACGGAGTGTTTGACAACAAACTGGAACATCAACAGAAGGATCTGGTTATAGAGGATGAAGAACCCTTCCATTTCAGAGACCTCGGTAAGGTGTTTGGTAGCGGAATCTTTTGGGTGGTAGCCTTGTTATGCGTGCTTTACTACTCTGCAATTTTCCCGTTCCAGCGTTTTGCTACCGAAATGCTTCAGAGCAAACTCGGATGGGAACCAGACTTCGCCAGCCGTATCTTTAGCTTCTTCCCCATTGGTGCTATGGCTATCACACCGTTCCTTGGCGCCTTCTTGGACCACAAAGGAAAGGGAGCTACGATGCTTATTTGGGGATCTATCCTAATGATTGTATGCCATACGGTATTTGCGCTCTTCCCCTTTGGTGCCGTTGGGCACACATTTGCAGCAATCATTGCTTTTGCGGCTATCGTTCTGTTAGGTATTTCGTTCTCATTAGTACCAGCCGCACTTTGGCCCTCTATGCCTAAGCTGATTGATAACAAGGTACTCGGTAGCGCCTATTCCGCTACTTTCTGGGTACAGAACGTAGGACTTATGTCCGTACCTATCCTCATTGGAACGGTACTCGACGGCATTCGCAAGAATTTGCCTGCAACGGCTGCCGAAGAATCCGTTTACACCGTACCGATGCTAATCTTCGCTTCGTTTGGTGTGGCGGCTCTCCTGCTCAGTCTCTATCTCAAATCTATTGATAAAAAGCGTGGATACGGCCTCGAACTTCCTAACATTAAGAAGGATTAAGGTACGGAGGATTTCATAATGTTACAGAACAAACCATTCGACACACAACTATTGGAGCGTGCCGCTGATAATATCCGCGCCCTCTCCGTAGCTATGGTGGAACGCGCCAAGAGCGGTCACCCGGGTGGAGCTATGGGCGGAGCCGATTTCATCAATCTGCTCTTTACCGAATATCTGCGCTACGACCCCGAGCAGCCCTGCCGCTATGCGCGGGACCGATTCTTCCTCGATCCGGGGCATATGTCCCCCATGCTCTACTCAGCGCTTGCACTACAGGGACGCTTTACCCTCGACGAATTGAAGCAATTCCGCCAGTGGGGAAGCCCTACGCCCGGTCATCCCGAGCGTGATGTAGCGCGTGGCATTGAAAACACTAGCGGCCCCCTTGGTCAGGGGCACACTTTTGCAGTAGGTGCCGCCATTGCCGCTAAGATAATGGCGCAACGCTTCGGGGCGGAACGTATGCCGCAGCACATTTATGCCTACATATCCGACGGCGGTATTCAGGAAGAAATCGCTCAAGGCGCCGGACGAATCGCCGGGCACCTCGGATTGGACAATCTGACCATGTTCTACGATGCCAACGATGTGCAGCTCTCCACGCTCGTTAGTGATGTGACCAGCGAAGATGTTGCTGCCAAATATCGTGCTTGGGGATGGGAAGTGATCACCGTAAACGGCAACTGTGTAACCGAACTGCGCAAAGCATTGGACACGGCGCTCGCCACCAAAGGCAAGCCGACGCTGGTCATCGGCAAAACCACAATGGCATACAAAGCGCTGAACGAAGAGGGAAGCGAGATTACCAACCGCATTGCTACGCACGGGCAACCGATGAGCAAAGCAGGTGCCTCCATAGCCCAAACTTTGGGTGGAATGAATATGCCTTCCGATGAGCCGTTCCAAATATTGCCTGAAGTAAGCCAATTGTATCAAGCTCGTGCCGAAGAGCTGAAAGAATACTGGGCAGACTACGATCGCCGCTTTGCCGCTTGGGAAAAGAGCAATCAACACGAAGCCGATACGCTACGGGACTGGTTCGAAGGCAAGCTCCCACAAATAGATATGAGCGCCATCGAGCAGAAGCCCAATAGTGCTACACGATCCGCCGGTGCCACCGTGCTTTCCGCTTTAGTTAAGCAAATCCCCAATATGGTGGTAGCAAGTGCGGACCTATCCAACTCTGATAAAACGGACGCATTCCTCAAGGGCACGCATCCGCTCGCAAAGGGCGACTTTAGCGGTCGCTTCCTCAATGCCGGCGTTTCCGAGCTCACCATGGCAGCAGTATGCCTCGGAATGATGCTCCACGGAGGAATTCACGCCGCTTGCGGCACCTTCTTCGTCTTCTCCGATTATCAAAAACCGGTGATCCGTTTGGCTGCTTTGATGCAAATCCCGCTCATTTTCATCTGGACGCACGACGCCTTCCGGGTGGGTGAGGACGGACCCACGCACCAGCCGGTAGAGCACGAAGCGCAAATCCGACTGATGGAAAAGCTGCACAACCACTCCGGTGCTAGAAGTATGTTAGTACTCCGCCCCGCCGATGTGCACGAAACTACCGTGGCTTGGCAGATGGCTTTGGAGAACCGCGATACGCCTACGGGGCTCATTTTGTCCCGTCAGAACATCAACGATCTCCCCTCCGGTGACGTTACCCCCTACCACCGCGCATTAGGCGCGCTCAAGGGCGGCTATGTAGTGAGCAACGATAAGGACGCACAAATTGCACTCGTAGCATCCGGTAGTGAGGTATCCACTTTGGAAGAAGCCGCTGCCTTGCTCCGCAAAGAAGGCTTCCGCATACGCGTGGTTTCCGTTCCTTCCGAAGGACGGTTTGCCGATCAGGACGACAAATATCGCGAAACGGTGCTCCCCGCAGCTATGCCGCGCTTTGGGCTTACTGCCGGATTGCCCGTAACCCTGCTCGGATTAGTGGGGTGCGAACAGCGCATTGCCGGGCTAGAAAGCTTCGGCTACTCGGCGCCCTATACGGTGTTGGACGAAAAGCTCGGATTCACCGCGCAGGCAGTTGCCGATATAATCCGCGCGCTCCTCGCTTAGCTGCAACCGAGCTTCCCTTTCGGAAGCATCCTAATCTAAAGGCATCTCCCCCACGGGAGGTGCCTTTTTTTTATATTCTTCTCTATACAATCCAACTATAGACAAGGAATCATATACCTCTCGGGGCTATATGTAACCGAACTCGGCACCGGATAAACAGAGCTTTTATCCGGATAAACACGCTTGCTTCCTCCAATAAACCAAACCTCAGATCGGAATAAATAGAGCAAAGATTTGGAGACAAAAAGCACGGAACAGGTGGCTGCGATGCTACGCTTGCAAAAAGTCAGAGTGCAGGATGGGAAAGAACGGATCGTTTATCCTATGTCGTCAGAGAAAAGTCTATAGAGTTTTTCCAGAAAGTCTATAGAGTTTTCCGAAAAAGTCTATAGAGTATTTTCAGAAAGTCTATAGAGTTTTCTCCGACCGCACCAAACAAACGATTCGTTATCTCCCATCCTCCGCTCCGTTTCCTTCGTACAACCGCACCGACACCTCCTATCCTCTGACCCGATATCACCCGATCGGCACACCGACAACATCCACCCCAAGCTCGGAATTCTACCCTTCCTCGCTTAGGCATTACCCATATCTCCTACTTTCTTAGCATACGTTTACCTCCCCCATCCCAGTACCGAAACCTTAGTTTCAGTGCGCTGCTTGCGCATGGGTGAGGATGGAGGGAATAAGCTCTTCGAGACGGGGAAGTAGAGGTGTATTGAGTCCATTAAAAAGCGAATAGACGGGTATTCCGTCGGGTAGTGCCTCAGCGTTAGACTCTTGCCGGGCAATGCGAGATGCAACCTCGTTTGCCGTCACTCGATCACGCTTGCGTGTCCGCTCAATACGCTCATTGCGATCCGCTTCCACAATCAATAGCGCATCGCACAGAGGTACTATCGGAGAATGCAACAAGATGGCACTTTCAACAGCAACCAGTTTACATTCGGCATACAACGAGCGCCACGCCTCAAAATGGCGTACCACACGTGGATGAACTAACGCTTCAATTTCCTTTAGCGCCTGCGGATTGTTAAAGATAATACCGGCAAGTTTTTGCCGATCCAAGGTTCCATCAGGTGTTTCGTATAATGATTTTCCGAAATGTATACAGACCTGTTCACGAAGCTCTGAATCTGTATCGTACAAGCCTTTAGCTGCCGTATCGCAATCGTATACAGGAATGTTGTAAAGAAGCTCCAGCAGATATGCCACAAGGCTCTTTCCGCTGCCTATTCCACCGGTAATTCCGAGCGTAAAAGGCTCGTATCTCATTGCTTTACAGCCTGTTTTTCCTCAATGATGTATTGAACCTTTTCGGGCGTGAGCCGATAGCGATCCACTATTTCCGGCTTTTTGATTACTTCAATGGGCAATAGTAAGGTGCTGTCGTCAGGATTAATCTTATTCCAATCAACTGCTAGTTCAAATTCATCCTCGCTCACTTTCCCATACGAGGATATGGGCATTGTTACAGTGATTTGCGCTCTTCCGGGGAGTGCTCTAAGATGAACATTTGCAGGTACATTGAGCAACATAACGGGGAGTTCGTATGTTTGCTCGGTAAGTTCCTCAATATGAACCTCAACCGTTACTTTGTCCGTATTGTATTCAACCCCTTCCATGCGAACCAGGGGTATCGAAACCGTTTTGTTCGCTCTGAGCCCCTTGAGCGTTAAACTATCGGTATAAACGTTTTTGATCTTGTCAATCGTATTCTGGCTCCCATAAACGTGTACTGCTACAGGATCCACACTGATCGACACCAAGCGGAATCCATTTTCCGGCTGTACATTGACAGAGGGCCGGACGGGAACCTGTTTTTCGTGACGTTTATTCAGCGTCAGGCTTATGGATTGTGGCGAAATGTCTCTAATCCGTGTGGATTGGGAGAGTTTTTCCTGCACAAGCTGCTTAAGCTGTGTAGAGGAAACTGTGAATACACCACGTTTTATTTGCTTTTCTGTGAGGGGCAAGGCGATAGGCGTTGTACTACCGAATAATTGCCTTGAGAGCAAAGTGAGCCCTTTATCCTCTATTTCAACACTTATCTCGCGCGGTCGGTCGCCTTCAGCCACATATGCGGCGTTCCATCCGGAATAATCAAAAGGTATGGTAATAACCGTTTGATAGCTCTTCTGCAAGCTGATAACGAGCCACATAAGGGCAGAAATCAACAAGCAGAAGAGGAATGGGACTATTTTCCTTGATGCGGGCCGATTCTTACCCTTTGTTCCTTTGGTAGAATCGTTATTTCCTCTGGATGGATGGTCCATAGCCGGCGATGTGACCGAACCTTTTGTCGTGTTTACTTAGTAGGTGTCGGTTCGCTACCGGCTGCGTATACGCTGCTTTTATCCACACGTATGCGCACATCTTTATCCACTTCAATAGCGAAATAGGTATCGCCAACTTCTCTGATTGTACCATGGATACCGCCGGCAGTAACCACTTTGTCGCCATTGGTCATGGCATCACGCTTTTTCTGAAGCTCTTTCTGCTTTTTGTTTTGTGGACGAATCATGAAGAAGTAGAAGATTACGATGATCACGAGCATCATAATGATCATACTCCACGAACCGCTCATCATACCGCCCGGTCTAGCGCCGTTTGCCGCAGGAGCGGCTTGTAAAAGGAAAAACTGATACATTGTATTGTTTTATAATTGGTTATTCTTACTATTACTCTGTCACCTATCGGTTTCAGGGACAAATGTAGTCAAAAAAAGCTCGCCATACACCAATCCATCCGGATAGGTATATGGCGAAGCTATCTGAAAAGTGTTCTTTTATCGCTTAGAAGCGGAAAGTTACACCAAGGTTAGCGATAGACCATCCGTAACCAAGTTCTGCATTAAGTGCAAAATTCGGTGTGAAATAGTAACGAGCACCAATGTGAGCCTGCCAACCAAATGCAGCATTAACGTCAGAGTTTTGTTTAACCTTTACATCCTGATTTGCTATAGTGGCCGTACTTGTGCTACCTCCAGTCAAAATGGCACCAAGGAAAAGGCCTACGTATGTATCCAATTTATCAACAAATTGATAGTGGAACGAAGCTCGACCTCCTACAAGTCCGCTATGAATCCAAGTGTGTCCGGCCTTATTGCCATATTTGGCTGCGAAATAACCACCTTCGGCACCTACGCCGATGCTACCGTTATTTCCGTTAATCAGGTTATCGGCAACGCAGTATTCGTAGGAAAGCACAATGGGAGGTATTCCGTTATTGTATACACCCAAGCCTACCAATACGCTTGCAGTTTGATTGCCATTATGGAATATTTCCTGGGCATTTGCTTTACTAATGCCGCAAAAGCTCAATGTTGCGGCAGCGATAATGAATAAAAGAGTTTTCTTCATCTTAATTGTTTCACTCACTTAATTACTGTACTTTTTTTCTTTTTATCTTATTCTTGCTTTATTTCATCTATGCAAAGGTAACCAAAACCTTGGAAAGAGGTCTCAATTGGTTACCTCCGTTACGCGTTTCTCTGGAGACGTTTGCGCTCCAATTCATCTAAAACAATCTTGCGCATCCGCATACTGTGAGGCGTAACCTCCACATATTCATCTTGTTTGATATATTCGAGGGCATCCTCCAAACTAAATACTACCGGTGGCGGCAGTACTACCTTTTCGTCACTTCCGGAGGCGCGCATATTGGTCAGTTTTTTGCTTTTGCATACGTTTACCACCAAATCGTTATCCTTAGTATGCTCACCCACTACCTGACCGGCATATACCTCTTCGCCCGGAGCTACAAAGAAGCGACCGCGCGAACGGAGATTGTTAAGCGCATAAGCGAACACCCGCCCCGATTCGGAGGCTATGATGCTGCCGTTGGAGCGTCGTTCTATATCGCCGCGCCAAGGAGCATATTCCACAAATCGGTGCGCCATAACGGCTTCTCCCTGCGATGCGGTGAGTACGGCATTGTTTAGCCCGATAATTCCTCTGGAAGGTATAGAGAAAACCAGTAGTGTGCGATCCCCGCTCGCTTCCATCGATGTCATTTCCCCACGCCGACGCGTTACCATATCTATAATTTTGCTGGCAGCCTCATCGGGCAGATTTACGGAAAGTTCTTCAATTGGCTCGCATTTTACCCCATCTATCTCTTTGATAATTACTTCGGGTTGCCCCACCTGCAGCTCATATCCTTCACGACGCATCGTTTCAATCAGCACACCGAGGTGTAGTACGCCACGGCCAAACACGATCCAGCTATCCGCCGAAGGACCCTTTTCCACGCGCAAAGCGAGGTTTTTGTCCAATTCGAGCATCAAACGCTCGTGAATATGCCGGCTGGTCACGTATTTACCGTCATTTCCAAAGAATGGCGAGTTATTAATCGTGAAGAGCATGCTCATTGTTGGTTCATCCACCTTAATGGTTGTGAGCGCATCCGGCTGAGCGGCGTCCGCCACCGTATCGCCAATTTCAAAGCTCGAAAGACCGATAATGGCGCAAATATCACCGGAGGAAACCGATTTCTGCCGTGTTCTGCCTAATCCCTCAAAGCTGTCTAATTCCTTGATATGCTCTTGCGGTGAGGTAGTTCCGTCACTTTTCAGGATAACGATGTTATCGCCTTCGTGCAAAGTACCGCGATGTACTCTACCCACTGCGATACGTCCCACGTAAGAGGAATAATCCAATGAGGTAATCAGCATCTGCGCCGGTCCCTCCAGAATCTCCGGTTCCGGTATTTCCTTAACAATTGCTTCCAACAGCGGCTCAATACTATCCGTTTTCACCGTAGGATCGGTGCTCATCCACCCTTCCTTTGCGCTTCCAAAGAGCGTAACAAAGTCGAGTTGCTCATCCGTTGCGTTGAGCCCCACCATAAGGTCGAACACCATATCCTGTACTTCCAGCGGGCGCGCATTGAGCTTATCCACCTTATTTACTACGACGATTGGCTTTAGTCCCAAGTTAAGGGCCTTTTGTAGTACGAAGCGCGTTTGCGGCATCGGGCCTTCGAAGGCATCAACCAGTAGCAAGCAGCCATCCGCCATATTGAGCACACGCTCTACTTCTCCTCCGAAGTCCGCGTGTCCCGGGGTATCAATGATATTGATTTTAATTCCTTTGTACGTGATACTGACGTTTTTGGATACAATGGTAATACCCCGTTCACGTTCCAAATCGTTATTATCGAGGAAAGTTGTTACTTCTCCCTCCTTATCTTCACGGAACAATTTGCCCGCAAGGAGTAGCTTATCTACGAGGGTTGTCTTGCCGTGGTCGACGTGTGCGATGATGGCTATATTGCGTATTGACTGCATAGTTTGCTCTATAAATCTCGACAAAGGTACAAAAAAGCACTACTACCGCGGAGCCCCCTCCAATGGGATCGGGGAAAAGGTATGTACCTTTCGGATCATATGTATATACCTTTCAGTTGAAATGTATATACCTTTTAAACGAAACGTATATACCTTTTTCCGAAGTGCTTTCTACCCTTGGTTGCGTACACTTACTTCTTTTTTATCGAAAGCCAATGCACGTAGGCGAAATCCTGTCGGTTAGGCAGAGCAGGATGCCATGGGGATATGCGGATAGCGATGGAGAAGCTACCCGGATCGCGCGGAGTTATTTCGAGCTCAAAGGTTCGTATCGATCCGGCGCGCTCCCCTTCCTTAAAAGGATGTACGCGGACCAGATGCGCCTCGCCTGTAGAGGGCGATATCTCGGTCACCACCAGCTCGGTGATCAAATCCGCATCATAGGCACCGCAATCCAGTACAACCTTAAAGGAGATATTCTTCCCGGTGGGTCTACCATCGTTGCCCTGTTCCAATCCTGCCACATCCATCTTGAGGCATTCAATGCTTTGCCACGTTTCGCTAACGTGCTGTTTCCACGCCACCAAGGTATCCGCCAGCGCATAATTATCCTTGCTCAGCTCGCTACTACGGCGGGTAAGTGGCTCATAGAACTTGGCGTAATAATCATCGATCATACGCTTCATCGTAAAGTGTGGGCTGATGGCGCGCATCGAGTACTTGATAGATTGAATCCATTCGGAAGGACAGCCGTTTCCGTTCCGATCGTAATACATCGGGATGATCTCCTTTTCGAACAGTTCGTACAGAATGGCGGCATCCAACTTATCGTGATCGGAAGGCGTGTATGACACCGAATTGTAGTAAGGATGCTCACCGATGGCCCAACCACCACCCTTGCGATAGCCTTCTGCCCACCATCCGTCCAAAATAGAGGCATTGAGGCATCCGTTCATTTGTGCCTTCATGCCGCTCGTTCCGCTCGCTTCCATCGGCCGAATCGGCGTATTGAGCCACACATCCACACCGGGAATCAGTATTTTTGCAAGCTCTAAATCGTAGTTCTGAAGGAATATTATTTTGCCGAGGAACTCCGGTCGTTTGCTGATTTCTACAATCTGCTGAATCAGCCCCTGCCCGGCTCCGTCAGCAGGATGTGCTTTGCCGGCAAAGATGAAATGTACCGGTCGGAGCGGATTATTTACAATCGCTGCCAGCCGCTCCGTATCGCTAAAGAGCAAGTGTGCACGTTTGTACGTGGCAAATCGGCGCGCAAAGCCCACATACATAGCATTGGGGCTAAATTGATCCAAAGCTTTCAGCGCAAAGGAGGGGTCTGCTCCGTTGAATAGCTGCGTGGCAGCCGGATTTGTTTCGATATAATCGTACAGACGCTGCTTTAGCCTTAGCCGCAATGCCCAGATATCCTCATCGGGAACCGCCTCTATATTGCCCCAGCAGGTCTCTTCGCTTTGCCGCTTAAGAAAGTCCTCTCCGAAATGTTCTTCAAAGAATCGGTACCAATCTTCCGTTGCCCAGGTGGGTAAATGCACTCCGTTTGTGACGTAACCCACATGCAGTTCTTCCGGGAAGAACCCCTTCCACATGGGAGCAAACATATTCCGGCTCACTTCTCCGTGCAGACGGCTTACGCCATTGGCTCCGATGCAGGTGTTCAACGCAAGGTGGCTCATTGAGAATTTACCCTCAGCTCCGGGCGTTTCCTTGCCTAAATCGATAAAATCCTTCCATTCTAACCCCATGCGCCGTGCATAGTCATAGAGGTAACGCCCTATCAGTTCCTCCTCAAAGTAATCGTGCCCTGCCGGAACCGGTGTATGCACTGTGTAAAGCGATGAGGCTCGAACCAGCTCGAGTGCACGGTCAAACGCGTGACCCGCTTCGACCATTTCCGCCAGTCGTTCTACATTGATGAAGGCGGCGTGCCCTTCGTTCATGTGGTAGATGTCGGTCTTTATCTGCAAAGCTTGGAGCAGCTTGATGCCACCGATGCCGAGAAGCATCTCCTGGCGCAGTCGGTTTTCCCAATCGCCTCCGTACAAACGCGCCGTAATGCCCCGATCCCACTCGCCGTTCATATCGATATCCGTATCCAACAGATAGAGCGAAATGCGCCCTACGGCTACGCGCCAAACGGATGCATATACGGTAGTCTGACCCATCGGCACCGCTATGGTGAGCGGTTCGCCTTGATCCGTTTGCACTTTAGTAAGGGGCAAGTCGTAAAAGTTCTCCATTTTGTAGGAGGCAATCTGCTTGCCGTTTTCGTCAATAGTTTGCGAAAAGTAACCCTGTCGATAGAGTAACCCCACGGCGACCATCCGTACGTTGCTGTCGGATGCTTCCTTCAGATAATCGCCTGCCAGCACACCAAGCCCGCCCGAATAGATGTGAAGTACGTTGGAAAGTCCGTATTCCATACTGAAATAGGCTACCGATGGGCGCGATTCGTCCGCCGGCTCTGCCAAATAATTCATAAGTGACTTGTACGCTTCATCAATGCTTCCTAAAAGCACTTGGTCACCCATTACCGCCTCAATACGCTCTTGCGAAAGCCTTCGCAGGAATAGAACAGGATTGTGCCGTACCTCCTGCCATAAATCGGCATCGATGCGCTCGAACAAATCCTTCAGACACGGTTGCCACTCAAAGCGTAAGTTATACGCCAAAGGTTCGAGCTTCCGAAGCTCTTCCGGTAAATCGCTGTAAGTGGTAATATGGTACCACGTTGCGTCGTTGTTCTGTTGTCTGATAATCATATAGGTCTTGGAAAGTATGTTCTCTTCTCTTTATTGTTTCCGTCGCTACTCGGGGTCCGTTGCTACTCGGGTTCCGGCTTCCGGTGCTATCCAGTCTGCCGACTTCCGGCACTACAAAGCTTGCCGAGCGTCTTCTTCATTTTGCTGACGCAAAGATAACAAAGATAGCTTGAACACCTGTTGCGAATCTGTTACCCCACCACCCCTCCGCACCCATTACAGCATGCCCCGCCAGCAGAAGATCCATTGTCTCTACCACAAGATGGGGATTACGCACTTACTCCCACGCACGAAGAACCACATCCCTGCGCACCTTCCCCCACCGCCTACGTACGAACAGCCTCGCATCTGCACACCTTCGCGCTCGATTCTACCACAGGGGCAGAGCGGTTGTCCCATACAAATATCTCGTTGCTCCCATGCTGTCCGAGCGGTTGTATGGAGGTATCGGGGAAAAGTCTATAGAGTTTTTCCAGAAAGTCTATAGAGTATTTTCCGAAAGTCTACAGACTTTTCTCCGACCGCACCATACAAACAATTCGTTACCTTCCTCCCTACACTCCTTTATCTCTGTATAAAAGAGCAAATAGGTGCGCAGATGTGGCGACAAGGGATAGTATAGTGCGCGCGGTATTTTGTCATAGGAAGTCGGAAGATAGCGCAATTGGTGGGAGGTAGTGGCTCATTTCTCATAAAAAAAAGAGGATGTACGTGCTTGGACATCCTCCCTTTTCAAAACGACTAATAGTTGTTTAGCTTCGGTCTTTGGGAACTACGCCCCAGCTCATTTCCTTTTATGGGTGCTCCCATTTGCTTCTGTTAATAGAAGCAATTACTTAGGTTCGGTGGCATCAAAAGCGATAGCCGAAGCCAGCACCCAAATAGAGGGTATGCATTGCTCCGGGCATTGCAGAAAAACCGGACTTAAAGATGCTGTTAAATCCGTACTTCAAATCCACAAACACTAGGAATCCCCGATAAACTTGTGCGCATCCGCCTAACTGCATGCCCACCACAAAGGGGGCAAGATGATCCTTGAACGAATAGGGCGTTTTGGGGTCCTTGCCGAATTGTATCTTCTCGCCTGTGGAAGAGCCTCGCCGGAAGTATCCGTCGTAAACGAATCCAGAGAAATCCCCATCGAACATACAGGAGAGGAAAAGGCCTCCGCTGAACTGAACTGCCGAGTTGAAGCGGTACAGCATTTGGATCGGTAACGTAAGGTAGGAGCCGGAGAAGTTGCTCTCCACGTGCCCCGTCCACGTTCCCTTAGTCACCATTCCGTTCTCTGCTAACTCCATCTGGTAGTTCTTCACTTGCGCCTCGCTCTTCATGCCCAACTGCTCGAAGCGTAAGCTCATTGATAGGCCGATGTGCTCCTGCATCCAATTGATAGCAACCAGCTCGAGTAGGCCGTTAAACTTAGGGCTGAAGCGATCAATACTGCGTATTTCCGCGGGTAGCGGTATGGGCGAAACACCGCCTAAGTTGAAGCCTGCTCGCACTTCGAACTCCCATCCTTTGGCATGCAGACGCTCAATGGGATTGGCCCGAACGATGCCTGGCAGGCAAAGGATTAGGAGTGCGAGGAGCAGCTTGCGCATATCCGCTTTCATGGATCTAATTTCCTCCGGGGGATTTATTTATCGGCTTTGAAAAATACACTCAATTCGTCCACCATCAGCGTGCTGCCTACAGCGCCAAAGTGCTTTGCTCCATCCTTGCTGGAGCTCAGTATAATGGAGAAGTTGTATTTGCCTTCCGCAAGCTTTTGGGGATCTACCTTTTTGCCGTTAACTTCCTTGAATGGTAACTCAAAGGTGGTCCATTCGTCTGTTTCTGCGGGATCTTCAGTGCGAGCCATCAGAACGATCTGTTCGCCGGTGAGCGAATTGGTTCCGTTCAGGTAAGGAGCTTCGGGGGTTACTTCGTAAAGAACGGCATACATTACGCAGGCATCTTTTTTGCCGGGAACTTTCTTGTCGGCTTCCTGATACTCTTTTCCGGATTTGTACTTGTAGTAACCGGTCATTTTGGTCGGAATGGCGGTAACAGGAATACCAAACTTGGTCGATTCAAGCGGTTTTGCCAAAAGCAAATCGGTATCTAATTTTCCGAGGAAGAGCGTGCCGGTTGCCAAATAAGCCTTGAACATAGCACCAAACGAACCTACGTCTTTAGTGGTGAGCTTGAGGCAGTTGCCCTTATATCCGTTCGGATCTTGACAAGCGGGATAATCGGCCGGCGTTTTGGCTTGCTGCGTCATAGCGTAGCCAAGGTTGCTGCTCGCCCATTCCATATCCTCTGCTCCGTTGGCGCCCTTAATGAGGAATACTTGGAACTGCCCCTCTTGCAAGCGCACATCCTCAAAGGAATAGGTAACTTGCTTATCCTTTTTGGCTTCCTCCATAACGGTGATAGAAACGGTATATTTCTTTTGGGTCATTTTATCCTCAGCCGTTACCGTATAAACTACCGGTTTGGTGAAGTTCTGCTTCATACCGCTTGCCGGCGTTATGGTGGCTCCCTTGCTCAAGGTAAAGGTAGGTGCCACTTGGGTTACATCTTCACCGGGAGCGGCTACCATCGTAATGGCATCGTTGGTGATTACCGCTTCACGAATCAGCTTAACGCCGGTAACTTCCACTTTAAGGATATCCGCTTCCGTGTTTGCTTTTTCCGGTTTTACACACGAAGTTGCCGCTAAAGCAACCATACTTACGGCCATTGCAGCCGATAGACACATTGAATAGATTCGTTTCATGATTGTTGTGTTCTGATAAACTAACTTCGTTTCTATTATTCCATTTCTTGCAAAGGTAACATTTTATGTGCAACGCGCTACTTCAGCTACAGCCTAATCCTCATAATGCACTCCCCTACTCGCACGGAGATAATGCCGTATCATCAGCTTATGGAGAGGAAAATTCCATAGGTTCTTGGCACACTATTAGCGATTGGATTGCCACACAATGCGGATATGTGAATAAAATAGTTACCTTTGCAGTCACTATGGGTGAGTCCTCGACGACTAGCTCCCTATGAATCCCCCAGGGCTTGACCGCAGCAAGGGTAGTGGGTTGTAGCAGTGCGATCGAGACCGCTCACCCACCCGCCTCTTTAGCTCAGTTGGCCAGAGCACGTGATTTGTAATCTCGGGGTCGTTGGTTCGAATCCGACAAGAGGCTCTAAGTAAAGAAAGGGGGCATTGATGCGTAGCAACATCGATGCCCTCTTTGCTATTTGTAAGGGCGAAGGAGGGGAATTTCGCGCAAATGGGTATATTTGCATCGGATTACGAGTCAGGATGCAATGCAGGCAGATAAGGTAACAGACAAATCAACCCGGGGACGCGAGGGCACTTCAGAGCTTTTTCCCTCCGGAGCAACTGCCGATACGCGTAGCACCAAAGGGACATCTGAAGCCGTAATGAAAGTAACGCCTAAAGAGCGTTTGCGCCAATTCATCGCTTTCCGGGAGCTCACGCAGCGCAAGTTTGCCCACAAAGCGCAGATCTCCGCCGGTGTATTGCGCGGAGGCGGTCATACGCTTTCGATGACTTCGGTACGCAAAATTGGCAATGCATTCCCCGAACTGAACATTGGCTGGTTGCTCACCGGCGAGGGTGAGATGCTGAAGAGCGACTTTCTCGGTCTGTTCCCCGGAGCCCCCACCGTTCCGCTGCTATCAATTGCCTCTGCGGATTGTCCGTTAGGCGATTTTATTGCCACCGCCGAGCGGAGCCGTTGCGAACGCATCATCACGCCCATTCCGCGTGCCGAAGTGGCTGTTTCCATCAAGGATAGTAGTATGGAGCCGGATTTCCCCGCAGGCTGCGTGGTTTACGCACGACAGATTGACCCGCAAAAGTTCCTTCCCTGGGGGCGAAGCTATCTGATTGATACGTCCAACGGACTACTATTCCGCCTTTTGGGACCGGGCTCCGATTCTGAAAGTGTGCGGGCACTCGCCATCAACACCGATCCCACCTATGCAAGCATCGATATAAAAAAGGAGGATATCCGCGGCCTTTACCTCGTAATGGCATCACTTACACTCTGTTAGTCTACCAAGTTGACAGCAGAGCAGGCTGTTGGAATAAGTTCCCCGGGGATAAGGGTTCTCATACTTATATAAGTTTCAAGTGAAAGGTATATACCTATGAAGTGAAAGGTATATACCTATGGCGCGAGACGTATATACCTATGGTCGCAGCTCAGCCGGAGGGCGTCACCTTTATACCTTAGTAACATTCCGCTAACGCATTTGTAGCTACAAAACGGTATATTTGCGGTACGTAACACGAATGAGAAAAAGCGATGCAAACGATATGAGAAAAGCAACAATCCCTCTACTAACGGCACTTATCGCCCTATTCGCTCTCCCTATGTTTGGGCAGGCGAACAAGCCCCGGTACGTCAAGTTGCCGGTGGCATTCTACAATCTTGAAAATCTTTTCGATACCATTCCCAACTCGCCTCGGGACACGGAATTCATTCCCAATGGGAAGAACAGCTGGACGGGCGATCGGTATCGACGCAAAATAACCAATATGGCGCGCGTTATCTCCGGAATTGGTGGCTCAGGACCGGTGGTGATTGGCGTAGCCGAAGTTGAGAATAGAGGTGTACTGGAGGATCTGGTTGCCGAAGAGCAGCTCAAACCGCTCAATCTGAACATCATTCACTACGAATCACCCGACTACCGCGGAATTGATTGCGCTATTCTGTACAATCCGAAGGTATTTACCCCTTCAGCCAGTGGTGTAAAGCCGGTTACAATGCCGGACGACCCCAATTATCGTACGCGAGACATTACTTTTGTGACCGGTACTATCAGCGGCGAAACGTTTCACTTTATTGTGGGGCACTGGCCTTCGCGCTTAGGCGGCGAAACAGCTTCTATGCCCAAACGTATGCAGGCGGCATCCGTAATGAAAAGTGTTGCCGACTCGCTTTTGCAAGCCTATCCGGATAGCAAGGTGATTATGATGGGCGACCTGAACGACGACCCCGTTTCGCCCTCCTTACGCAAAGGAATTGGCGTAAAGGATTACCCCGAAGGCGTGGGTTATATGGAGTACTATACACCTATGTTGCGCCTCTATAACCAAGGTCAGGGCACGCTTGCCTATCGGGATGTGTGGAATTTGTTCGATATTATGATTGTGAACGGTGCACTGCTCGGTGACGACCTATCCACATTTAAGCTACTGAAAGACCCGGCAACGGGCAATTTGGCGTATATCTACAAAAAGAACTTTATGCTCCAGCAGAGTGGGCGTTACAAAGGCTATCCGTTACGTAGCATCGTTGCAGGACAGTATCAGGGAGGATTTTCGGACCACTTCCCCGTTTACGTCTATCTTGTTCGGGAAATAAAGTAACGGCAAAGCGTCCCATCACGAAAAAAGGGGAGGACATCACGCGATACCCTCCCCTCTTTCTTACGCCCGAAAGCTCGAACGCATCAGGATTTTTTCTTGGTCAACAAAGCCCAAACCCAAAGAACTACCAGCGCGCCAACTACGGCAACGATTAAGCTCCAAAAGTTAAAGCCGGAGGCCTTACTCCATCCGAACAAACCGGCTATCCAACCGCCCACTACGGCACCGATAATACCTAACAGCATCGTAGTAAGCCAACCGCCACCCTGCTTGCCCGGACGAATCCACTTGGCGATGGCACCTGCCACCAGACCCAATACAATCCACGAAATAATTTCCCAAATTCCCATTTTCTTCTCTCCTTTTCTATAGGGTTACTTTTCTCTTTGGGCTACGCAACGTGGTGATTTTCTTCACCCGTTCCTAACCTTTGGTGCAAATATAGCGTTTTTTACGCAAAATGGGTTAGCGGTTACGCACCTCCGAAGCTCCGGTAACCTCGGCAGCGAGGATTCGCGGATTACCGTAAATATCCAATTCGCTTGCGCCACTGATTGAGTAGGCTATGTTGTCGGTAGCAAATACTGATGCTTCGCTCGCACCGGCGAGGTTCACTTCCACCGAAGCGGAACGAAGATGCTTGGCATCCAAATCGCTTGCTCCCACAATAGTTGCCTTCAGTTTTTATACCGCACCTTTAAACTCAAGTTCGCTCGATCCGGAAGCCTTTACCACAGCAACGGAAGCGGTACCGATGTTCAAATCGGCTTCGCTGGCTCCGGAGGCTATCAGGCTGAGATCTCCCGAAAGCATTGCTTTCATCTCAGATGCGCCGCTGAGCGCCGCTATACAAGAGCGCGTTACGGCATTAAGTGACTTAATCTCGCTCGCTCCGGAGAGTTGGATCGTAAGCCGATCGGTTTGAAAGTACCCCACGCTTCGCAGTTCACTCGCTCCGCTCAACTTGATCTGCTCTATAGTAGGGACGGTTACGGTAACCACAACCGGTCTCTGCTTCTTGAACGAAGCCCACCTTTTGTGTTTTCCCCTTCCAATATAGAGGGTGGTTCCGTTTTGACGCACGGTTACACGGGGTAATTCCGAATCGATAGTGCGTACTACTACGCCCTCATCGCTGCCCTGCACCAGATCAATGACGATTCCGTTGCTCACTTCCAAGTTGCGCACGCCACGAATGGGGAATTCCTTGGATACGCGGTTTCTATTGTTTTGTCCGTTTGATACATTGCCGGTGAGCAGTAGCCCCAACGCGGCAAAGAGTAAAATGATTGTTTTTCTCATAATTATGTATGCTTATTATCCTAAGAATGGGTATCTGTAATCTGTATCGGGTAGGAATGTTTCCTTAATGCAGCGTGGGGAGCACCACTTGAGGAGGTTAATCGGCCCGCCCGCCTTATCGTTAGTGCCACTGGCACGAGAGCCGCCGAACGGCTGTCTGCCCACTACGGCGCCGGTCGGTTTATCGTTGATGTAGAAGTTTCCGGCAGCGTGACGCAATATAGCGAGAGCCTCCTCGGTTGCGTAGCGATCGTACGAGAAGATGGAGCCGGTAAGCCCGTATTTAGAGGTTTCGTTTACCAAACGAAGCGTTTCAGTATAGCGGTTATCCTCATACACATATACCGTGAGAACGGGGCCGAACAGCTCATCGCGCATCGTTTCGTAATCGGGCTTTTTAGCGATAATTACAGTAGGTTCAATAAAGAAGCCGACCGATTTATCACATTTGCCGCCTATAAGTATCTCGGCATCCGCACTTTTCTTGGCTCGAGCTATGTAGGCGGCGATATTATCAAACGAAGGCTCATCGATAACGGCATTCACAAAGTTGGAGAAGTCGCGCACATCACCCATCTTGATGCTCTTTATCATATCGCACATTATATTCTTCACTTCGTTCCAAAGGCTCTTGGGAATATAGGCACGACTGGCGGCAGAACACTTCTGTCCCTGATACTCAAAGGCTCCGCGCACCAAAGCACAAGCCACTTCTTGCGGACAAGCGGAGGGATGCACCATTACGAAGTTCTTACCGCCTGTTTCACCCACGATACGCGGATAGGTACGATACCGATCAATATTGCCGGCAATACTTTTCCAAATGCCGTTAAACGTTGCGGTGGAACCGGTAAAGTGGAAGCCGGCAAAGTCAGGATGCTCCGTTGCTACACTGCCAATGAGCGAACCTTGTCCGGGGAGGAAGTTGACTACCCCATCGGGCAACCCTGCTTCCTTATAGATTTGCATCAGCAAATGGTTGCTCAATAGCGATGTCGTGGAGGGCTTCCATATGGTTACATTCCCCATTATTGCCGGAGCAAGATTGAGGTTGGAAGCTATACTGGTAAAGTTGAACGGCGTAACGGCAAACACAAAGCCCTCCAACGAACGGTACTCCATACGATTAAGTGCTGCAGCATCGCTCATCGGTTGCTCGCTGTAGATCTGCCCTGCATAGTACGTGCTGAACGTCAGGAAATCGATCAGTTCGCAAGGCGCATCAATCTCTGCCTGCATCGGATTTTTGCTCTGCCCCAACATCAGCGAAGCCGCCAACTTGTAGCGGTACTTAGTAGAGATGAGGCGGGCGATGCGCATCATGATGGAAGCGCGTTCGGTCCAGGGAAGCATACTCCACTGCTGATGCGCCTTTTGGGCCGCCTCAATAGCGAGCGAAACTTCCCTCTTCCCTACCTTATGATAGGTGGCAAGTACGTGGTGCCGGTCGTGTGGCATCACAACGGTTCCTTTATCGCCGGTAGCTATTTCTTTTCCGCCTATAATTGGCATTATCTCGCCCTTTTGGGCAGCCAATTCGGCAACAGCTTCCTCCAGTTTTTTGCGTTCCGGAGTGCCGGGGGCATAACTATAGACCGGTTCGTTTTGAGGTTTTCCGAATAGAAAAACAGAATTGTTCATATTGCAGTTGTATTATCGGTTACACAAATATTTCGGCAATCATACAGCGCGCACTGCCGCCGCCGATTGTTTCAATGGTATGAAGATCCGGAGCAATGATTTGCCCCTTCGAAAGTATGTAGCTTCGCTGTGCATCGGTCAGGCATTGCTCGGCACTGCGGGACATAACCATAAGGCGTTCGCCCTCGTTGTTGGTCAGCTCAATCATATTGCCGGCAAAGTGGTTCATCTGCTCCAACGTAATAGGCACTATCTCGTGACCGGTTTGCCGGAAGGATTGTTCCAAAGCGTTCTTTTCCGCAGCATTGCGAATGCTTTCCATACAGACAACGGCATAATCCCGCGCCACGCTCATCATTACGTTGGTGTGGTAGATGGGTTTATCCGCGCCGTCCGTTGCGTGAAAGAATACCACGCGATAATCCATTTCCGCGCAGAACTCGTTCAGTACCGGCTCTGCCGTGCGTTCGGAGGCACAACAATAGACAATGTGGTTCACTCGATCCAGGCACATGCTACCGGTACCTTCAAGGTAAAGGTGCTCCTTTTCGAAGCCACTCAGATTGAAGATCTTGGTGATCCCCGGCATCATCCCTATCGTGAGCAGGATCTGCTGCTTGCGCTCCAGTTGTCGGTTAGGCGCAAACATCGGATAGAGCACCAGTTCACCGGTTACGTGTGTGGAGAACCAGTTATTGGGGAACACCGCATCGGGGGTGGGCGGCTCGTTACTGTCCTGCACCACAATTACCTCCACACCGGCATTACGGAGCAATGTTACGTAGGCATCAAACTCGCGCTGTGCCTCTAAAGTTACATCTTCGGCCGATGCAGGACGCTTCTGAAAGCTGTTGTTCGCGGCGGTTTCCTCGTTAAATCCGAAGAAAGCCGGGCGCACCATCAGCACGCGGTGGGTATTCTGACGTCTCGATACCATAAAGAATCACTCTAAGGAGCGAATGGTCTTTTTGATAATGTCAAGCGACTGGCGTAGTTCCTCCTCACTGATGACGAGCGGTGGCGCCAAACGAATGATGTGCCGATGGGTTGGTTTGGCGAGCAAGCCGTTCTCTGCCATTGCTTCACATACATTCCACGCTTCCACACCGTTGTGCGGTTTAATCACAATAGCATTGAGCAATCCCTTGCCGCGCACCAATTCAATGAAAGGCGTATCAAAAGCTTCCAATTCGTTTCGGAAGATAACACCCAAGCGTTCCGATTTTTCAGCCAAATGCTCATCAGTAACTACCTGCAACGCCGCCATGGATACCTTTGCTGCCAAGGGGAACCCTCCGTAAGTGGAGCCGTGTTCGCCCGGAGCTATGGTGAGCATTATTTCGTTGTCGGCTAGTACGCAGCTCACCGGTAACACACCGCCGGAGATTGCCTTCCCCAATACAACGATATCGGGGCGAACGCCTTCGTGATCGCAAGCCAAACGTTTGCCGGTACGGGCAATGCCGGTTTGCACTTCATCCGCTACAAAAAGCACATGATACTTGTCGCACAACCTACGGCACTCCTTCAGGTACCCCGCATCGGGCACCACTACGCCCGCTTCGCCCTGAATAGGCTCGGCAAGAAAGCCCGCCACGCGATCGCCTTCCTTTTCCAGCACCGCTTCAAGCGCCTTGGCATCGTTGTACGGTATCTTCACAAAGCCGGGAGTAAACGGACCGTAATCCGTATAACTATCCGGATCGCTACTCATCGATACGATGCTAATGGTTCGCCCGTGAAAGTTACCATTGCAAACCACAATGATGGATTCATTTTCCGGAATGCCTTTCACCCGATAGCCCCAACGGCGCGCCAGTTTAAGCCCTGTTTCCACCGCTTCGGCACCCGTATTCATCGGGAGCATCTTGTCGTATCCGAAGTAGTGATGCATAAACTCTTCCCACTCACCGAGCGCATCGTTATAAAAGGCGCGCGAAGTGAGACAAATACGATCCGCCTGATCCTTTAGGGCCTGCACGATGCGCGGATGGCAATGCCCTTGGTTAACCGCGCTGTAGGAGGAGAGAAAATCGAAGTACTCCTTTCCGTCCACATCCCACACTTTAGCACCTCTCCCCTTAGCGAGAACCACCGACAGGGGATGATAGTTATGCGCTCCGTAACGAGCTTCCAGATCAATGTAATGCTGTGCCTGCTTCGTAATTTTCATGGCTTTATCCTTTTGTTTCTATTTAGTTACCTCCTGTTCTTTTTTGTTCGCTCTTTGAAAGGGAACTTCAGCAAAGTGTCTCTTTATGGAGCCTTTCCATGCTCAAATGTAGCAAATTAATGGGAATAGTGTACCCAAAGGGCGTTATTCCGTTGCAAATGCCCGAATGCTTCGCTGCTTCACCTCCTTTTTTCAAGAGGAACGATGCAAAGGTACAACGCGCCGCGACCCCCAAATGTATTAAAGTGTATCGAAGTGTATTAAAGTGTATCGTAACGTATCCTAACGTATCCTAACGTATCGAAACGTATCAAACTGTATCGAAACGTATCCTAACGTATTAAAGTGTATTATAGTGTATCGTAGGTTGAGTTTATCAGAGTTTATCAGAACTTATCAGAGTTTATTGGAATTAATCCGATTCTTCCGATTAATTCTGATTGGTTCCGATTAGCTCTGATTGATTCCGACTGATTTCGATTGGTTCGGATTGGTTCCGACAAACTCGGTTAACCTATTAGCACCATAACTAATGCAGTCACTAATTACCGCTATGAGCACAAAATCCTCGTGCGGTAGCTTCTATCGCCTATAAGTTGGCGCAAATGCGGCAGCTTCCACCGGATGCAGCAACCTTTCGCTCTCATCGGGTGCGGATAGATCCCCATCTCATTGGGATAGGGGTAGATCCCCATAATAAAGAAAGAGGAAGCTCAGAACGAGCTTCCCCTTGAAAGTAAAACAAATATGCGCTCCCTCTTGGGCTTGAACCAAGGACCCCCTGATTAACAGTCAGATGCTCTAACCAACTGAGCTAAGGAAGCATTTCCGAGCACAAAGGTACAACAAAATTGCAATGTTGCAATACTTTTGGCGGTCAATTTCAATTTTGTCCCATTTGAAGCATACGTTTTCCTCCTCTGAGTGGGGTGTAGCACCGTACAGCAGAGCTTTTGTTTGGGTTAATGATTTTGGAATCCAATTTGCTCAAGGACAAAGCGTTCGTCGCAATAAAAAGCATTTTCTGTGGAAACAGTTTCATTCGTGAAAAGGAACATTTTCAAAGAAAAAGGGATTATCAAGGAAGTAACGGAGGGTTTATTTATGGGGAAAATCGCATTTTGGGAAGAAGGTGGGGTATATTCGGTAGTTGATTAGGGCAGTTGGGTAAACATTATGTCCATTTGGGTGGATAGTAGCTTGTCGTGTGGTTTTATTGTTCATACTTTTGCGCCAGAGTTTGATACTCAATTGCGATCGGATGGAGCATCAACTCGAACATAAAATGTGAGTGAGAAAAAAAGAAGAAAGTATGAAACGCAACATTATTGCTATCGCCGCCAGTGCGATTATGGTTATATCAGCCACTTCAGCCGTGGCACAGTCCAATGTATCGCTTGAATATGGTGTAAAAGCCGGAATGAACTTTTCAAGCCTTATCTTGAGTGACGACTTCCAAGTACTTGAAAGCAACATGAAGCCCGGAGCCGATTTTGGCGGCTTTATGCGCATCAACCTGCATCCCAATTTTGCTATCCAGCCTGAGCTTGAGTTCTATTATAGAGGAATGGGGCTGAAAGCCGAAAAGGGGCCTCTCTCTTTGGAAAATAAGGTAAACCAGTGGGGCATGCAGATTCCCGTATTAGCTTTGGGTAAAGTCAAATTGGGTAATGGTCTTTTCTACGGAGGAGTTGGTCCCTTTTTGGGAGTAGGATTCTCGGCTAAGACGGACGAAATAGAGGTACTGGACAATATGGTAAAGTTTGATCCGATTGATATGTATGAAGAACACAACGATAAATCCGCAATGCAAAGATGGGATGTAGGTATCGCTTGTCAATTGGGATATGAGTTTTCCAACGGTATTGAAATCAACCTCGGCTATAAGTACGGTTTTATCAACCAAATTGACGACATAAAAACTTCTATGAATAATGTCACTTCCAAGCTGGGATTTCCGCTCCAGCAAGAGGATTACAATGCACACGCTAATGTGCTGACTATAGGAGTTGGATATCGTTTTTAATTGTTTCAATCACTAAACACGGAGAGCCTTATCCCTTGCCCGCACAAATGCCACAAACAGAAGGGTATGGGGTAAGGCTCGTTACCATTTAATATCTTTGTTGAGAATAGTATAAGAAAGTACGCATTTGGCTATTCGGAACAGAAAAAACATCCAACGATAAAAGATATATGGCGACATCCATCACAGAACGCCGTTTAAGACGGCTAAAGAGCAAGGGATTTATATTCTTCAGCAACGAAAGGAAGAATGTATTATGGGCTACACTGATAATCAGTTTCCTGCTTGCTTTTGTAATGCTGTCGTCCTCTATCTACTACTACAGCTTATTAGATGACGGTTGGAAGGTAGATATACGCACCATTTTATCGGTAAATTCGTTTGCTTCGCTACTGGTCAATATGGTATTCTTTTACCTATTGCTAAGCATCCAATCGTGGGCAATCAATACGTACGAGATACGTCAGTACCAACTGTGGCTCATTTTGTTAGGGCTGTTGATAGGGGTAATACTGTTATCGCCCTATTTATCCCAATTACAACGATGGTGGTTTAGAGACCTTTTCAGTTATCACGCCTATGCGGCGATGCAGTACGTGAAGGACTTAGTCATTTTGGTGGTGACTTTTCTCTTCACTATGACCATTTATCTCATGAAGCAGAACCACTTAGCCGTGGTAAGCATGCAGGAGTTGGATTTTGAAAATCTACAGAATAGGTACACAGCACTGAAAAATCAGACGGATCCGCACTTCTTGTTCAATTGCCTCAATACGCTCAACGGCCTAATCGGCAGAGACGATAAGCGGGCGCAGGAATATGTGCAGGAGCTTGCCACTGTTTTTAGGCATACGATGCGCGACAAAGTGGTAGTGCGGTTATCGGATGAATTGGCATTTGTTCGCTCTTATCTGTACTTGATGTGTATCCGATACTTTGACGGGCTTAAAGTGGAATGGCATATCGACGATAAGTATTTGGATTATTATCTGATCCCCTCCGGGCTACAGATTTTGGTAGAAAACGCCATCAAACACAATATAGCGAGTGCCAAAATGCCGCTAACGATATCCATCCGTACGAATGATGATTGCATCGTTGTGGAAAACAGGATACAACTTCGAGAGGAAAGTATATCGGGCAGCAGCGGAATCGGATTAGATAATTTGATGGAGCAATATCGTTTGGTATTCGGAAAGGATATAGAAATTGCCTCCCGAGATAACATGTTTACCGTTTCGCTACCCCTAATCAGCAGCTTAGAACAAGTAGAACCGAGAGCCAAATCACTGATATGAAAGTAATAATCGTTGAAGATGAGTACTATACCGCTCAAGGATTGCAAACGTTACTCACCGAAGCCGACCCTAACATAGAGGTATTGACCATACTTCAGAGCGTATCCGAGTGTGTGGAATGGTTCGAAAACAATCCGGAGCCCGACTTAGCTTTTATGGATATCCACTTAGCTGACGGACAGGTGTTTTCACTTTTTGAGCGTATTCAGATAAGCTGTCCGGTAATCTTTACCACGGCGTACGAGGAATATGCCCTTAAGGCATTCGAAGTCAACAGTATCGATTATCTCCTGAAGCCGATTAAGCGAAGCGATTTGCAACGCGCTTTGGACAAAATCAAGCGTTTTACGCAAACGGAGCAAAAGGTGGATAATCAGGCACTTATGGCAAAAATGCTGGAAGCGCTCAACGAGTCGCAATTGAGCTACAAGAGTCATTTTTTGATTCCTTTCCAAGATAAGCTGATTCCCATATCGGTGGATAAGATTGCCTATATACGTTCCGAAAACAAAGCATCCGTGCTGGTCACTACCGACAGGAAAGAGCATTCCGTCGATCTTTCGTTGGAACGAGTAGCGCAAGAGTTGAACCCCAAGTTGTTCTTCAGAGCCAACCGGCAATACATTGTGGCACACAGTGCCATACAGAGCATGTCCGTATGGTTTGGAGGGAAGCTAACGGTAACTCTTTGTGTAGATGCGCCCGAGAAGATTATAGTCAGTAAGGCAAAAAACAGAGAATTTAAGGAGTGGTATCAGGGTATTTACTAACGCTCTGGCCTCTAATCTGATACGCAAATCATATACAGTAGCAAATCATTATGCACGCAAACAAAATACAAAAAGCCCTTTTTCTGCTCGCCTCGGCTATGCTCCTTACGGGATGGAGCGTTGCGGCACAGTCGCCGGCTCCCCTGAGTTTGGAGCAGTGCAGGGAAATGGCACTGACACACAATAAGCAGATTCAAATGGCTCAGGCTGACGCGGATGCATCCGATTATTTGGTTAAGTCGGCTAAAACGAAGTATTTACCGCGAATCGACTTTGCCGGCGGATGGGTAAATCCCGGAGACCGACCGATCCGTCCCTTCGCAATCGATTTTAATATCCCCGGAGTTACGCCGCAAGGAATGTCCATTCCGCTCAATTTTATTAGTATTGGCCCCAAGGAGGTGTTTACGGGCGGCTTCGTGCTGCGTCAGCCTATATTCACCGGGTTAAAGATTGTGGAAGCCAACAAGATAGCCGGCTATACATCCGAGCTTGCCTACGAAAAAGTAAAAATGGAGGAAGCCGATGTACTGGCCTCTGTAGACGAAGCGTATTGGCGTGTAATCTCCGTGCAGGAGAAGGTCAATTTGGCACAAACCTACAAGTCGCTTTTGGATCATCTTGTACAGGATTTGGAGAATTTATATGCCGAAGGGATGACTACACGGAACGAAGTGCTCAAAGTGCAGGTGAAACAAAACGAGGCTGAGCTATCTTTGGTAAAAGCTGAGAATGGGCTTGTTCTCTCCAAGATGTTATTAGGGCAAATTATCGGTGCCGATGCCGAACAAATTGCATTGGATACCGATGTAATCACCGAGGCGCAACTGAGCGAGCGGTTCCTGGCACTTTCAAACAGCGACGGCTCCGAGCGCGCCGAGGTAGCAATGCTACGCAAAAAGCTCGCCATTACGGAGTCGGCACGAAAGATGGTTAAATCGCAATTTATGCCCAATATCTTCCTCACGGCAGGATACAATTGGACGCAACCCAATATCTACAAAGGCACGCAAAACAATTTCGGCGGCGATTGGATGGTGGGTATTGGTGTACAAATACCGGTGTTTACGTGGGGCGATAGGCTGCATCAGGTACATATGGCAGACCGGGAAGTGGCTAAAGCCGGCTTAGAACTTGAGGATGCTCAGGAAAAAATCAATTTACAAATACAGCAAAACCGTTTCAAACATACGGAAGCACTCAAAAAGATGGAGATGACCAAGCTCTCCAAAAAACAAGCCGAAGAGAACCTTCGCATTACCGAAAACACCCTTTTGGAGGGGATGAAAAGCGCAAGGGATATATTGGAAGCGCAAACTATGTGGGAGAATGCCGCTTCCGCAGATATTGATGCGCGCGTGGAAGCTGCCGTTACGCTCTCCCAATTGGAAAAGAATACCGGCGCACTTTATAAGTATGCCCAATCAGTGCATGCCCAAAATGAAAAGCAACCGAATAGCCCCGTTCGCTGAGACTTATATACGTATGAAGTAAAAGGTATATACCTTTCATTCGATACCTATATACCTTTCGCCTGAAACGTATATACCTATCAAACGGAACCTATTATAGAGAGATAATATTGTAAGGCTATCCACTTTTCAAAGGTATCCTCCGCAGGACAATTATCGCGATTACAAACAGAGAAAACAAACAAAATAACCTATGCATACTATAGAGTTTAGGAGCCTTCTGCTCCCTACATTTGTGGGACTACTTATGGGCATAACTGCCGGCTGTAGCCCAAAGGGTGACAAAAGTAATCAATCGGAATCCGAATCGGACAAGGCTGTTCCGGTAACCATCACCCAAGTAAAAGAGATGAGCTTTACACCGAGCATTCGCTTCTCGGGCAGCGCTGAGGCATCCAAGAGTGCCAACCTCGGAACCGCTCTGCCGGGGCGCGTGGAACGCATCCATTATGCCAAAGGAAGCTTCGTTCCCAAAGGGGCACTCATCGTAGAGATGTCCGACGAGTTATTGGTTCAGGCTCAGATCGAAAAGGATGCCATCAAACGGGACTTTGACCGCGTTTCCCGGCTGAGAGAGAAAGAAAGCGTCAGCCAGATGGATTACGACCACGTGAAAGCTAAGTACGAAGCCTCCGTGGCAAAGGTGGCTATGCTCAAAAAGAATACATCCATCACGGCACCCTTTAGCGGCGTTATCACGGAAATATTAGTCAATGAGGGCGAAACGTATGCTTTTACGCCCAGCCTCAGCAGTGACCTCAAATTGGAAAGCGGTATCGTAGAGTTTCGGCAAATCAATCCGCTCAAGGTAACCATTGAGGTAAACGAAAAGGAACTAGGCCACATTAAAAAGGGACAATCTGCAACAATAACCTTTGATGCCTATCCCGATGAACCGATCGAAGGCAAGATTTCTTACATTTCGTCGGTTCTGTCGCCCGTAACCCGCACTTCATCCGTTGAAGTTTCTATTCCCAATGGCAAAAACCGTTTGAAGCCGGGGATGTATTGCAATGTGTCTATTGCGCTACCGGAGCGTAGCGGCATCTTTGTACCGCTCAATGCCATATACCGTTTAGCCGGTACTGCCGAAGAATTTGTATTTAAGATTAATGCCGATGGTACCACCGTGAGCCGTATTCCCATCAAGCGCGGCGAAATAAACGACGGTTGGGCTAATGTGGATACCGATAATATTCAGAGTGGAGATTCTATCGTGGTAAACGGGAAGAACAAGCTCAACAACGGTTCCAAAGTGACTATTGTAAAGAAGTAAGCGTATGAAACTTCCCGAATTTGGTGTCAAAAGACCCATAGCCACGGCGATGATATTCATTGCCATTATGGTAATAGGGGTATTCTCGCTAACAAAGTTGCCATTGGACCTGATGCCCAATATGGAGTTCCCCTCCTTAACGGTAATTACGGTCTATCCCGGTGCTTCGGCTATTGAGGTAGAAGAGCAGGTTTCCAAGCCATTGGAGGCGGTACTCTCCTCTGCCGAAAACTTAGTAGAGGTTAAGTCTATTTCCAAAGAGAACGTATCCTTCATACAGCTTAGGTATGAATGGGAAGAAGATATAACGGCGGCGGCCAATAATGCACGCGACCTATTGGAGCTTGCCAAGTCGCGAATGCCGGCGCAAGCCTATACCCCTATCATCTATAAGATCAATGCATCGATGCTTCCGGTACTCGGTTATGCGGTAAATGCAGATGAGAATTATGATGGATTGGAAGATATTGTAGAGGATAAGATCGCTTCTGCTCTGCGAAAGGTAGACGGAGTGGGCACAGTGATCTACTTAGGGCAACCGGAACGCGAAATACGTATCGAAATAGATCCCACTCGAATGCAGGGATACGGCGTATCTGTAGCGCAACTATCCTTAATGCTGAAGGCGAATAACATCAACGTACCCGCCGGCTTTGTTACCGATAATGCGTACGATTTTGCCGTACGTATGCCCGGTAAGTACGAAAGTGTAGCCGAATTGGAAAATACGGTTATCAAAGCGGTTAAGGGTAAAGTGGTGCGCCTCAAGGATGTGGCTACCGTTAAGGATACTTATAAGGAAAAAGATGCTTCTGCCTTTAACCATGTAGGTAAGGGACTCGCCTTATTAGTACAGAAACAATCCGGAGCCAATACGGTGGATGTGGTCAATGCGGTACGGGCGCAAATAAATAACATTCAGAAGGATTTGCCTTCGGATGTACAGATATTCGAAGTAATCGGCTCGGATGAATTGGTCACTTCCTCTATAGATAACCTCAGCTCCTCCATTTGGTATGCGCTGATTTTCGTCACTCTGGTAGTATTACTCTTCCTGAGAGAGTGGAAATCCAGCCTAATTGTATTCCTAACGATGCCGGTGAGCTTAATTTCGGCATTTATCGTTATGAAAATACTTGGCTATACCATTAACATATTCTCGTTAGTAGCACTGGTAATAGCCATCGGTATGGTGGTGGATAACGCCATTGTGGTATTGGAGAATATTACGCAGCATATCGAGCGGGGCGCTATGCCTAAGCAAGCCGCTATGTTTGGCGCATCTGAAATGGGATTGGCAATTGCCGCCTCTACCCTAACAACCATAGTGGTATTCCTCCCGTTGGTATTTATGGGAGGTATTGTGGGCGTGATGTTTAAGCAATTAGCCGTGCTGACGGTAACCTGTTTAATTACATCACTTTTTACCGCTTTGGCCCTAACACCTATGCTATCGAGCGTATTGCTCAAGCCGGCACCACGTGGCGGAACGAAGAAAAAGCACGGTAAACTCTATAATTGGAGCGAACGTATGTTCCAAAAGCTGGAAAAAGGATACCGCAATTTCCTCGGCTGGGCTGTTTTTCATAAAGGAATAACGCTTGTTTCCGCCTTAGTTATCTTTGGTTTGGTTCTACTTTTGGGTAAAACGATTGGAACCGACTATATCCCGGATATTGATGCCGGATCCCTCTCTGTTCAATTTGAGACGGAACAGGGCACATCACATGCCTTTACGGAGCAAGTTGGTAACCAAATTGTTCATCTATTGGAGGAAAATGTGCCGGAAGTGGCAGAGGGCGGTTTGGCTAGCATTTCCGGACAAACGGATGATGGTGTGCTTACGGCTGTAGGCTTTAAGGAAGGGAAAAACGTAGGAACCATCTTCTGTCACCTAAAACCTGTTAGCGAGCGCAGTCGCAGTAGCCAAGAGATCGCCGACGCTGTTCGTCCGCTGATTGAGGCAATGCCTGAAATTGAAAAGGTAACTGTATCGGGCGGTAGCGCTATGGCTACTGCGCTGACAGGGAATAAAGCGCCCATTGAGTTCCTGATCTACGGAAAAGATATAGATCAAATGAACAAAGTGGCATTCGATATCGAGGATAAAGCAAAGAAATACAGTGAGTTTGCCAACGTGGAAGCATTGGTTTCGGCTGGAAACCGTGAAGTACACATTGTGGTGGATAAAGATAAAGCATCGCAAATGGCACTCAATCCCGGTATAATCGGTATACAAGTACGCGAAAACCTATATGGAGCCGATGCCGGCACCTATACGGAAGATGGTACCGATTACGATATTAGAATTCAGTATGCATCGGATTACCGCAATTCCGTTAAGAAGCTCAACGAAATGCAGATAACCAATCTGCTGGGACAGCAGGTACCGCTTATTGCGGTGGCAGAACTACAAGAAAAGGAAGGACCGGTGCAAATTGAGCGACTTACCCAACAGCGATACGTAAAAGTGACAGCCGACCTGAACGATATTTCGCTGGGTGATGGCGCGAAAAAAGCAGAAGAAATTATCGCCGCTACCCAACTGCCTCAGGGCATAACCGTTTCCTTGGGCGGACAGGTTGAGGATCAGAGCGATACATTCTCCTCTCTTTCGGTAATCTTCATTATAGGCCTACTGCTGGTATTTATGGTGATGGCTGCTCAGTTTGAGTCCCTTTTAGACCCGTTCATCATACTTTTTGCCATACCATTCACCTTGGTTGGTGTCATACTGGCATTCCTCATTACTCGAACTACCCTAAGTGTGGTAACCTTTATCGGGTTAATCATGCTGGTGGGTATTGTGGTAAACAACGGTATCGTGCTGGTGGACTACAGCAACATGCTGGTACGACGCGGCTACAGCATCCGTGATGCCGTAATGGAATCCGGTCGTTCCCGACTTCGTCCGGTACTAATGACCTCTATGACCACCATACTCGGTATGCTACCTATGGCGTTAAGCACCGGTATGGGTAAGGAGCTGTATGCTCCGCTCGGCATCACTATTATCGGTGGTCTGCTTATCTCTATGTTAGTAACGCTCATTTTGGTACCCACTGCCTACGCCTTTATGCATCAACGCCGCCTGAATAGAGAGCGTAAACTATTTAGAATGAAACGTAAAAGTATTGCCCAAAACTAATATGAAGTTTATATACGTAACCTGTAATATCAGTATGCTGGAGCAGATGGAAACGCTCCTTTGTGAACTTGGGATAAATGTATATCAAGTTATTCCCAAAGCATTGGCTGAAAGTAACTTTGATATTCCGCGCAAGGATACTGCCGTTTGGCCCGGATTCAATGCTTGTCTGCTGGTGCAGGAAGCCGATCCCGTCAAAGCGGATACCCTCCTGCAACGCATTACCCTAATGAACGAGAAAGCATATAACAATAGCGAATTCGTCACCGCATACCTTTGGTCCATAGAAACCTTTGTGGCACCCGATCCGGTGGCACCGGTACAATAGCATGTGGGATTACCCCATACAAGCGAAATAAAAGCTGTACTTTTTTATATTATTCTGTGGATGCGTCAGAGCCTTTGGTGCTTTGGCGCATCCTTATTACTTTTCATTTGCAATAATAGGTACCGGTTAGGCAGTTTCCTCGCTTATTTTCGGCAAAGGTCAGGCTGAAATAGGGCGAATCCCGCATTCCTCGGTGCAAAAGTGTATCTTTGTCCTATGGAATGGGCTGACTCCCCTTATGGGGAAAGGTATGCAAAACGAATACAAAACAATAGAATAACGAATAGAACAAAGAGAATGAATTGGACAAAACGGGCAGCACTAATGGCTGCAGCGCTCTGTACCCTCGGATTGGCAGCTCTGCCGGCAAAGGCGTGTACAGGGCTTTTGGTAGGGAAAAAGGCTTCCGCGGACGGCTCCGTGATGATCTCGTACGCCGCCGACAGCCATACCCTCTACGGCGAACTATACCACTATCCCGCACAGGTATGGCCGAAGGGCACAATGCGTCAGATTATTGAGTGGGACAGCAATCAACCGATCGGTTATATCCCTGAAGCACACGAAACTTATAATGTAATCGGTAATATGAACCAATATCAGGTGGCAATTACCGAAAGTACGTGGGGCGGTCGCGAAGAACTGGCTTCCGAAGAGGGATTAATCGACTACGGTAGCCTTATCTATATAGCTTTGCAACGCTCCAAGAGTGCACGCGAAGCGATAAAGGTAATGACCGATCTGGTGGCAACCTACGGCTACCGGAGTAGCGGCGAAAGCTTTAGCATTGCGGATAAGAATGAAATTTGGATTTTGGAGATGATTGGCAAAGGCCCGGGCAAGAAAGGTGCCGTTTGGGTAGCTATGCGTATTCCGGACAATGCTATTGCCGCACACGCCAATCAGGCTCGTATACAGCAGATTAAGTTCAATGATCCCGAAAACTGCCTTTATTCGCCTGACGTGATCGATTTGGCGCGCGAAAAGGGTTACTTCAAAGGAAAAGACAAGGATTTCAGCTTTGCCAAAGCCTACAATCCCTACACTCCCGATAATCTGCGCGGTTGCGAAGCGCGTGTATGGGCTTTCTTCCACGAATTTGCCCCCGATATGGATAAGTATCAGGCATTTGCTATGGGCGATACTCATGCCGAACCGATGCCTCTATGGGTAATTCCGAGCAAAAAGCTCACCGTTGCCGATGTGCGCAATATGATGCGCAATCACTACGAAGGCACCCCTATGGATATGACTCAGGACGTAGGCGCCGGTCCCTATAAAGTGCCCTACCGTTGGCGCCCTATGGCGTGGGAAAAGGACGGTAAAACCTACTTCAACGAACGCGCCATTGCTACCCAACAAACCGGATTTGTACTGGTGGCTCAGTGTCGCGGCTGGTTGCCCGACGAAGTGGGCCCCATCCTTTGGTTTGGTGTAGACGATGCCAATACAGCCGTGTTTACGCCCATGTATGCCAACATCCTCGCCACACCCGAGTGTTATCGCGTTGGAAACGGCGATATGATGCACTTCTCCTGGACCAGTGCCTTTTGGATACACAACTGGGTTGCCAATATGGCATACGCTCGCTACGAGCCTATGATTCAGGACATTCGCCCCGTTCAACAGCGTTTGGAAGCGGGATTTGATAAACAAGTGAAGGAAATTGATGCGCAAGCGGTAGCGCTACTTAAGGAATCGCCTGAAAAGGCTCGCCTTTTCCTCACCCAATACGCTGCCGAAGCCGCCAACGGAGCTACCGCACGATGGAAAAGCTTAGGCGAATATCTGCTCGTTAAGTATATGGACGGTAACCGGAAGAAAGAGGTGAACGGACAATTCAAAACGAACGGATACGGCCTCAGCGCAATGCCGGATTTCCCCGGATACGATAGCACCTACTACAACCAAATTGTAGAAGAAACGGGCGATAAGTTCCTTATTCCTCAGAATAAGTAACCATCCCGCATAAAAGCACTACAAAGTAAAGGTCGCCGCACGGAGCGCAATGCTCGGTACGACGACCTTTCTCTATAGGAATATAATTTAGTTTCTGCTTACTGCTTTACGCTCTTGGAGATAAAGCGGCGTTCCTTAATACGAGCCGATTTACCGGTACGATCACGCAGATAGTACAATTTGGCGCGACGCACTTTACCGTAACGTTCTACCACAATATTTTCGATAAACGGATGCAAGGCACTACCGACAAAAGTCGCCGCACGGAGCGCAACGCTCGGTACGGCGACCTTTCTCTATAGGAATATAATTTATTTCTGCTTACTGTTTTACGCTCTTGGAGATAAAGCGGCGTTCCTTAATGCGAGCCGATTTACCGGTACGATCACGCAGATAGTACAATTTGGCGCGACGCACTTTACCGTAACGTTCTACCACAATATTTTCGATAAACGGGCTGTCGTACGGGAAGATACGTTCCACGGCAATACCATCCGATATCTTACGCACCGTAAAACGACGCTTTTGCTGATGACCATTGATTGCAATTACCGTTCCACGATACTTCTGAATACGTTCCTTATTACCTTCAGTAATGCGGTATTCAACCGTTATCGTATCCCCAACTGTGAAAAGGGGATGCTGTTTGCCCGACTTAAACTCGTCGTTGACTACTTTGATTAGATCCATTTTCTACTGCTCCTTTTAATTAGTTTCGTCTATCTAAACGCAATATGCCGGCCACCTTACTCCTGCGGCACGCCGCCGCGGTAGTGCCTCTGTTGGCAGAGATTGCGCAAAGCAGTTGCAAAGATAGCTATTTCTCTCGAAAGAACAACCCCACCCCCATACTTCCCACAACTTATCTCAGTTTATCAGAACCAATCAGAGCTTATCAGATAAGATCCGATTTACTCGGATTGCTTCCGATACCAGAATAGTACCATAGCCATCGGTAGCCTCTTATTTTATGTTGCTTCATTACCCCTCCGCAAATAGGTATATAGGTTTCGCGCGAGAGGCGCGAGAGGTATATACGTTTCAAATGATAGGTATATACCTTTCGATCGGAAGGTATATACCTATCGGCGCGAAGCAACGGAGCGGACGAGACAACGATTTGCCGACGGCTCGTTATCTTTGCCGTATGAAACGGAAGGAGATGCGGATCCTATGGGTGATAGCAACGCTATTATGGGCACACAGTGCGGTGGCGGCTCAGGAAACGTTCCGCATTGTTACGTTCAATGCAGAGAATTTGTGCGATACCGTTCACGACGAAGGGTTCAACGATTGGGAGTTTCTGCCCCAAGGGGGCAAGCAATGGACGGAGGCGCGTTACCGGCGCAAGCTGAATGCCGTGGCGGAAACGATCAGCGAAGCTGGCGGAACCGATTGGCCCTGGTTAGTGGCTCTGTGCGAGGTAGAGAACAGTTGCGTTACGGAAGCACTGCTCGCCACCACCCGCTTGGGCGAAGTGGGGTACGCGGGTACCACTTCGTGCGGCAACGATCCGAGAGGTATGGACGTGGCACTCCTCTATCTGAAGGATCGGTTTCGGATAACGGCATCCGAGGAATGGCAGATCCCCTTCACGGATGCGGACTCGGCTAAGCGGAGCCGCCCTGTTCTTTATGTGCGGGGGCAGTTCTACACGGGCATTCCGTTGGATATTATGGTGGTGCATCTTCCGTCCCGCCGAGGCGGCACACGCGCTTCGGCACCGGCTCGGCGCGATGCGGTGCGCTTCATCAGGGGTAAATGCGATTCGTTGCTCCGATCGGATCCGGAACGGGATTTACTGATTATGGGTGATTTTAACGCTACGCCGTACGATAGGGATATGCGTAACCACTTCGTTCCGCTCAAAGCGAACGGCTCCTATCCGCAGGATGCGCCGCTCGTGGATATCACCTCGGTACTCAGCGCGGGAAGTTACCCCGGGAGCTACTACTTTAGCGGCCAAACGCAACAGTTGGATCGGTTTGTTGTAAGCCGGGGAATGTTGGCGCGTACAGCTTCCAAAGGCGTAAAAGTGAAGATCGGCTCCGTAACTAATGTTAAGAGCCTCCACATGCGCCGGCTAACGGATGGACGCACCATTCCGCTCCGCACTTACGGCGGAAACAACTATTTAGGCGGAGCGAGCGACCATTTAGCGGTGAGCGCACTCTTTTGGCTGCCTAAATAGCATCGTGCCGCGCGATCAGAAGGCGTACCCTATTTTTACTTCTGCATAGGGAAAGACGAAGGCGGCAAGCGGCATCGCAGCGATAATTACGGGGAAAATGCCTTCCGCTCCGTAAGCGAATGCACCCATCACGCCCAATTTTGCCTCTAACTCAAGACGATTCGGGAATACGTAACGGAATCCCGGCGTAAGCGTGAGCGTGGCGCAGTTCATTGTTCCGATACCGTTGTATAAAGGCAAATCGACGTAAAGGTGATTGGTAAGCGCAAATTCGCCAAAGAAACCGCTGTTGTAGCGAAGCGAATAGCCGCGTCTTTGCCGGTAAGGGCGATCGAAGTACCAGCGAGTGCGTACTTGCAGGAATCCGCCCGGGTTCATTATGAAGGAATCACCGCCTAAGAGCGAATTGAGCCAGATACCTATGCCCACCTGTCCGCCTACGGTAACCTGCTTTCCTACCGCCCAATCGTATGCAACAGATGCCGTGTTGAGGGCTACATAGGTATTGGTGTACGAAATACTTCCGTAACTAACCACCGGCGGCTGTACATCTTCGGTTAATTGTACGGAATCCGGCGCCTCCGTTTGGGCAAAGGTTGCCCAACTGCAACATAGTGCTACACAGATAAAGAATAGTACTTTTTTCATAATGTTTGTTGATGTTTATGTTGGTGTGTATATTTGTGTTTGTGCGTCAGTATTCTATCGTAAAGTTATCTGCATCCTGCCATACGGGGAACTTACGGCGTAAATGCTCCATAGGGGCACGCTCGATTAGTGCCGTAACAAGCTGCTCTTTAGATGGTTCCGCTTGAGCAACGTAATTGCCTCGCGGATCGGTCACGGCGGAGTCACCGGTGTAGTGCAGTCCGTCCACATCACTTCCCACCCTATTTACGCCACATACGTAGCAGAGGTTTTCCATAGCGCGCGCCTTTAATAGGGTTTGCCACACGCGCCGGCGTGGTTCGGGCCAGTTGGCGCAATTGATGATTAAGTCGTATTCGTTCCGACGATTTCGGCACCATACGGGAAAGCGCAAATCGTAGCAGGCTGTGAGCAACAGGTGCCACCCCTTAAACGTATGGATAGAGCGCTCGTGTGCGGGAGAAACGTATTGCGCTTCGCCTCCGGGGCGGAATAGATGTCGTTTATCCTGAGTGAGCAACCCGCCCTCCGCAGTAGCGATAAAAACACGATTGAAGAGAGCATTTCCGCTTTTGAGTAACAGGGACGACGCAATGGCCACGCCGCTATGCGCCGCCATATCCCTAATGGCTTGCAGAGAGGGATAGGGCGCGGCCTCGGCCACACGCTCAAAGGCGGTAAAACCGGTAGTAATCACCTCCGGGAACACTACCAAATCGCACTCTTTGGCGGCAGCTTCTTGGGCATAGGATGCCACCACCGCCAGATTTGCCGGCTTGTTTTCGGCAATTATATCGGTTTGCGCTATGCCAATCTTAAGGGATTCTGAACACATAGAGGGATACGAACTACACGATATGAATAGCGATTTGATGCCGCAAGCGGCTAATAGCGAGGCGGTTCATTCTCTTCGCTAAACCAAAGGTATATACCTTTCGCGAAACGGCTCGCCACAAGCCGAGAAGTAATACTACCCTGTTTGGGGGAATTCGATCGGTTCCGGAAAGCGGTTCGGTGCGCATTGTGCGGTGTGAAATGTATAAGGAAAGGCTCCCCACGGCGTGCCTTTGTGCAAAGCGCTGTAGGGAGCTTTTCGCACGGTTAGTTATCGCCGGGGAATAACTTCCGTATTTCGCTTTCAATAAGAGCTACATCCTTATTGAAATCGTCCCTAACCGTGGCAAAGAAGGACGCTAACTTTTCCTTTCCTTTGGCTGATTTCCGCGCTTCGCTTACCTTGCGCACACCGGCAGCTTCCAACGAAGCGATCCGATCCAGCATAGCGCGGATGGAAGCACGCTCTTCGTCACTGATCGCTTTGTGGGCTAATTGGTACACATCGTCCGCCAAATTTTCGGCAATCCGACGCATGTCTCTTTTTATATCACGCTTATTTGCCATAACTATACTTATTTATCGGTTTCGTTTGTTGGTTTGTTTTGCTCAGCGGCAGGGGCGGATTGCTCGGAATCCGTATCGCTATCCTTTGCTTCGCGTAGTTCTTTTAGTTTAGCGCGGCATTCGGTCATCGCGTTCATTACCTCATCCAGCTTGCGTTTTAGGGAATCGATATTTTTTTCCACGCCCTGCATCATTTCGTTGCCCCACTTACTGCTACTGGTAATAAGATCCGCATTACCGGAGGCGGTTAGTATTTGGGCGCGGAATCTATCCCGATCCCTGATGAGCGCTTCCATGCGTTGTTTCACATCTTTGGCGCTATTCAGCTCGGCAATAGGCACGCGGAGTATTTCGGCCGTACGGGTATTATTGCTGCCCGATGCACGATTATCGTCACCACCGCGGTTGGTTCGCAGCACCACATTATGCTTACGGAGCACATCGTTCACTTTGTCGTAGAAAGCCTTGTGTACGGCATCTTTTTCGCGTGAGGGAACAAAGCCCACGGCACGGAAATCCTCTACCAATTTACCCAAACGTGCTTCAATATCGTTATGCTCGAGTTGTTCCTCGTTGGCAAGCAGACGATTCACCTCTTCGGTAAGTTCCTGTTTGCGCTTCATATTGTCCATTTGCTCCCGATGCGTGCGACGGCGCTGTTTGCGCTGTTCGTTTCGCGCATTGAAGAAGGTATCGCACGCCGTGCGCAGGCGTTCCCACAGCTCGCGGCTCCTACGTCCGTTGGTGAGATGACCGCCCTCCTTCCACTCTTGCTGAAGTGCTTTAAGCCGTTCGGCGGTAGTGCCCCAATCGGTACTAGTAGAAAGAGCCTCAGCTTCCTCTACCAGAGCGAGCTTTTGGTTGTATATTTCGTCCTGCTGCTCATGCATTTCCTTGTAGAAAATGGTTCGCTTGGAGAAGAACAGATCACTGGCGGCGCGCATCCGCGAATAGAGGGGTTTTGATTCGGATTGTGGTACCGGACCAATTTCTTTCCATTTACGTTGTAGCTCAATCACTTTATCGCTATAGGTACGCCACTCGCTATAGGTTTGGATATCCGCATAGGGAACTTCCTCGATTGCTTCACATATTTTGCGCTTTTCCTCCATATTTTTCTCCTGCTCTGCCTTGCGCATCAGGAATACATCATCGGCGCGCTGACGCACCACTTTGGAGAACTCGGAGAACTGCTTCCATATTTCGTCGCGAAGATCCTTTTCCACCGGACCTATTTCCTTCCAGCGGAGGTGCAGATCGTTTATTTCGCGCAACGCAGCGGGGGGATCGTTACTTTCGGTAAGTGCCTTGGCGCGTTCAATCAGTTCCTGCTTGGAGGCGAGGTTTTTCTTAAAATCGTAGGCACGGAACTCATCGTTCAGCTGCCTCAGATCGTAAAATTGTTCCACCAATTGTGACCATTCGCGCTGCAGATCGTTGTAGTCCGATTCCGGCACCTTACCCGTATTGCGCCATTCTTGTTGAATTTCCCTAAAGTTTTTGGTGATGACGCCAAAATCGTCATTACTTTCGATCAGGCTCTTGAGGCGTGCCGCCAAGCCTTTCTTCACTTCCAAATTAGCCAAAGCCTCCTCGTGTTGCTTCGCCATCTGCTCACGGAAGCGTTCCACAAAGGTGTGGTACAGGTCGTTCAACCGACTTTCCTGTATTTGCATTGCTTCGTTTTGCGCGGCATTCTCCGCTTCGTCCGCCTCGGCTGAGCCGGCACGACGCTTTTTATTACTGAAGATGCGACGCAGATTATCCACAGAGCGTTTGGAGGGTAGCGTGGGTTGTTCCAAAAGAGTTGCCAGCGCATCCACCAGTTCGGTGAGCGTCATAGCTTCTAATTCCTGTTCGGAATAACGAACCGATTCTTGTTCAGGCGCTTCGGCAGCATTTTCTTCCGGAGCGGCTGCTTCCGTTTCTTCCGGTGCAACTACTTCTTTTTCCGGAGCGGACGGCTCATTCGCCTCGGGAGCCGGAGCGGCTTCCGCAGCAGGAACGGCGGGTTCCTCCAAAACTTCCTTTGTTTCAACAGATGCTTCCGGAGTGCTTTCGGCTTCCGGAGTGACTACTTCCCGAGCAACCTCTTGCGGGGCTTGTTCTTTCTCGGTGTGGGCAGAATCAACCTGCGGCTGATTCGCGTTGGGAGTGGGATTCAATTCTTCCATAATGGCTACAAACAATCTAATGGAGATGGCGACGGGCTACGCGGCAATGCCTAAAGTTTACAATGCAACACTTAATAGGGGGACGCGCGCCCATGTGCTCTCTCTAAAGACAAAGGTAACGAATTTAATTTCCAAAACCATACGCGGCACAACTTGTTACGATTAATAAGGAGCACTCCGTACCGACCGGCGCCACAGAGCCGCCGGATAGCCCCCGCAAAAGATCTATACCTTTCACACGAAACTTATATACCTCTCACCCGAAACTTATATACCTATCACTTGAAACCTATATACCTTTCAAGCGAAACTTATATACCTTTTGCGAGAGCCAACCCGAACCAACCCGAACCAACCCGAACTATCCGATTAATTCCGATCAATCACTATTAGCTTCGATTCTGTTGAATCCGCTTTACAATGCTATGCAGTATTTAGTCTTTCTCAGCATTTTATTTGTAGAAGAGCAAAACAACTCGGATTTATAAAACGTGGAAATAAATAAACCCAACAGTCACTATGAGTAAAAAGAGATTGATATGGGGGCTCGCAATGCTGTTTTTTGTGCTCTGTTCGTTTACTTCCTGCAACAAAACGGTATTTAGAGGGTTATACGCTGAGGATAACCGTTTTGTCTACTTCTTATTTTATCCGAGCAGTCATTTTACCGTTTCAGATCAGCCTAATCTTGAACCTTATATGAAATGTACTCAGGGAGACCTACTCCCATTCAAAATGAAAGAGGAGAACGGAGGGTTGGTCAGCAAGAGTTACCTGCAAATATGCGGGTTCTGCGACTTTCATGTTCCGGCATCTTTATCGGTAAAATACAACGACAACGGATACTATCGAAAGATAGATAAAAAGATGTCCATAGCAAGTGACCGAAAATCGAAACAGTTCAATAAGTACTACATTCCCAAGCAACCGATGTACTGGAAGTTTGTGAGCCTCTCCATAACCAGCAACAATACATCTTTTGGCGCGGATTATCCGCCTGGAAGCGATTTAACATCACTCTTCACTTTCCGATTCCCCTCACTGAAGGAATTTATTGAAAAAGGATACCGGGACGACTTTACCGTCGAACACGTGATTAGAGCCGACAATGCAGACGACTGGGCCGCTCTGGAGCTATTTGAAAACATACCCACCTTTCGCATCGACAGAGTGCCGACAACGGTAATCGGGGATGAGGCTCCCACCATAACCATCAATTTGCACTATATCAACAAGGCGGTATGGGATAATCATTCCTTTTCGGAAGAATTGCGGGAAGAAAAGGAATTTAACCCCAAAGTGACCCTCCGCTTGGAAATAGAACGGTAAAAAAGCTGTCCGATACGCATCTTGATCCTTACTCACAGCCTACGATACGCTACGATACATTAGGATACGTTTCGATACACTTTAATACGCTTCGATACACTTCGATACAGTTGAGGAATATGCCGCGTATTACCTTTGCACTCCACTTCCTTTGGGAAATAGAAACAAAAAACGCCGTTTATAACAATTTATCACGAAAGAAAATACCATAGAAACATACAATCATGTCGTTTCTTTATACTTTTTTTATCTCTTTTGAAAAGCAATGAACATCAATTCAATTATTTATGTATATTTGCAATATGAGAAGGCTATTAAGTATTTACCATAAAGGATAAACCATAGAAAAAAACATTATGAAAAAAGAACTTGTCTTATTTGCATTGTGCACACTGTCTATCTTCACTTCCTGTCAAAATGAAGAGATTAAGGTAAGAAACGACATCAAGAAATCGGAAGAAAATGAAAGTGTAAGAGTTTATGCATCAAACACCATTAAAGCTCTTACTAAGGGGATCCTCCGCGAAGGGAGGGACTTTGAACCAAAGGAAGAAAAACCAGTTATTTCTGGTGAGGCTGATACAATAGGATATTTGGTCAATTTCGAAGGAGGAGGCTTTATTCTCTTCACATCTAATGAACGTAAGGTTGTTACGTTTTCACCAAATGGATCCTTGTCAGTTGAAAAAGACCCTGAGACAATTCGGGAATTAACTACAAACGTTCTTAGACAGACCCCCTCATTGCCGATTGAGGACGAGAATGGAACACCAAATATGCCGGGAAGGTATACTGAAACAAAAAAGGTAACTGAAGGACCCATTTCACAAATTATAGAAAAACAGACAACAAAAGAATTTGACCAGACTTACCCTTACAATAGAAAAGCACCTATTTGCATATTTAAGAAACCAGAGTATTATTATATGGGAAGATATCCTGCGGGATGCCTTACAGCAGCCTTGGCTGAAATCTTTGCTTATCACAGGCTCTTTGGATATGAAATCGACTGGGACGCTCTTATCAACGTTGATTGGAATAATAGAAGTACATTTCCTGATGAAGACAGTTTTTACAATGATTTGGATCTTTTATTCGGGACCATTATAAAGCGGTGTATTACTTTTGGTGGTGGTCAATTTGGTGTCAAGCCCTATGGTATGGCTATTCCCCCAAAAATTAACGGGTTTGTTAAGGATATGGGATATACTGTGGAAAAAAGGGAATACAATGCGTATACTATCCCTTATGTATACAAGGACAATAAAATACCACTAATGATCTATGGTGAGGCTGCATTTTTTGATAGACATTACTTTGTTGCTGATGGTGTGGCTATATATACCTACAACGATATTACATACGAAAGAACCGTGACCAAGCGTAAGCGCCCCGGAAGTAACTCACCATATGATTTAATTGTGACGTATTCTCCCTGGAAAGAAGTGTATCGCACCCAAAGGAAGGATTGTTTTTTAAGCATCAATTGGGGTTGGGGTGGTGATCACAATGGATACTTTCGCCCAAATGCCCTATCTCCTTCTCAGAAAGACGACACTTATGATAAAAAGATGAGTTATAGGATTATTCAACCCAAATAACATATCAACACTAACATCTACAGTTATGAAAAGAACTATGAAAGTAGGAAATATTATTGCAGGGCTTAGTTTGTGCTTGGTCGCTATCAGTTTTGCGGGATGCCCCATGTCTCGTACGCCGGAAGAGACGCGCAAATCGTACATCACCGACATAGAAACGCCCGGCGGATGCGTTTTTGGGTCGAACGATATGCTCCTGGTAAAGGAGTATATCCCTGTTCGGCTCTCAAAATATGACTTAATACACTACGACCCCACTTATTACGAAAGACATCCGGAAAAACGCCCCAATGACGAGGATGGGCGCGCCGAATTCAACTACCGTGAGTTAGCACCCAAGCGGTTGGAATGGCATACAGAACACTTTCCCGACAAAACGTATAATCGCACGGAACCCGTCAGTGCCTATCGGTTTGCCATAGCGGATACGCTTAGGCAGATGAAGCTTATCACCCTTGTGGACTACGATGAGGCGCACCCGGCAGGATCGGATTTGGCAGATATCGCCACTTTGCAAATTCTCAGCTATGCGGAATTCATTCATCAGGGTTATCAGGGAGACCGTTCGAAATATCACGAATTTCCGATGAACCGAATCAATCCGGACGATTGCTCGCTATACGAGCCTTGGATTAAAATCCGGCTTAACGCGGCTCCTACCCAAATAGCTTCCGGCGGTAAGTTTCCGTTCCGATTTATCTATACGACCCGTAGAGGCGGTTGGGAATCGCAAGGCGGCACGTACAGCTTCGAACTGACGAAAACCATTACGTACAAATAAGTGTACCAAGCTTATTGGCGTTTATCAGAGCGTATCAGAATTAATTCCGATTAGCTCCGAACTACGATACAGTTCGATACACTTTAATACGTTTCGATACACTTTGATACAGTTCGATACGTTTCGATACGTTAGGATACGTTACGATACACTTTAATACACTTCGATACAGTTTAATACATCTGCGGGTTGCGGCATGTTGTATCTTTGCAGCACTCATTCCGAATAAAGCGATACGCAAAGGGATGGCTTATTGGCAGAAATACGATAACTTTGCCGAAGTAGTATATAGTATTGGTGGAAAAGGTTATGAAAAGATTGGTATTGTTACGTCACGGGGAAAGCACGTGGAATAAAGAGAACCGTTTTACCGGCTGGACGGACGTCGATCTGAGCGAGAAAGGCGTTGAGGAAGCGCATCGTGCGGGCAAGTTGCTCCGCGCAGAGGGGTTCCACTTCACAATGGCGTACACTTCTTATCTGAAACGAGCCATTAAAACGCTCAACATAGTGCTGGACGAGATGGATCTCGATTGGATTCCCGTGGAAAAAACGTGGAGACTAAACGAAAAGCATTACGGCGCCTTGCAGGGGCTTAACAAAACCGAAATGGCGGAAAAGTATGGCGAAGAACAGGTGCACATTTGGCGCCGTAGCTACGATGTACCGCCCATGCCCATGGATAAGGAGGACGAACGCAGCCCGTTCCAAGATCCGCGCTATCGAGGCATAAAAGCGGAAGATCTGCCGCTCACCGAATCACTCAAGGAAACGGTGGCGCGCATCCTGCCCTTCTTTAATGACGTTATTCTGCCTTCGCTAAAAACGCATGACGATGTGATTGTAACGGCTCACGGGAACAGTTTGCGCGGCATCGTAAAGGTACTAAAGGGAATCAGCGATGCGGATATTCCCTCATTGAACCTGCCTACGGGCGTGCCCTACCTGTTCGAGTTCGACCAATCGCTCACACTAAAAGGCGACCGGTTCTTAGGTGATCCGGAGGAAATCAGAAAGCTTCAGGAAGCTGTCGCTAAGCAGGGAAGTAGAAAGTAAGTAATCATATTAAAACAACGTAGTATTATGGATTTGACCCATATCGAACATATCGGCATTGCCGTAAAGAGCATTGAAGAAGCACTGCCTTTTTTTGAAGGCGTATTAGGACTCAAGTGCTACAACATAGAAGAGGTTCCGGATCAGAAGGTAAAAACCGCTTTCCTCAAAATAGGACAAACTAAGTTGGAGCTTTTGGAACCGACCAGCGACGAAAGCCCCATCTCCGGATTTTTGGAAAAACGCGGCGAAGGCATTCACCACATCGCCTTTGCGGTGCCCAACTCAAGCGAGGCGCTGAAAGAAGCCGGCGACAAGGGCGTTCGGCTGATCGATAAGCAATCCCGCAAAGGCGCCGAAGGGCTCAACATCGGCTTCCTGCACCCGAAAAGCTGCCACGGCTTGCTCCTGGAGCTTTGCGACTGCAAAGACAAAGCCGATAAATAGGATGAAAATCTAATATAAAGAAGGAAAAATACAACCCCATTATGAGTGAACAAGTAGAGAAAATAAAAGAGCTGATCGCCAAACGCGAACAAGCACGCTTGGGCGGTGGCGAAAAACGAATCGAAAAGCAGCACGAACGCGGTAAATATACCGCTCGCGAACGTATTGCCATGTTGGTGGACGAAGGCAGCTTCGAGGAAATTGATATGTTCGTAGAGCTTCGGTCGACCAATTTCGGGTTGGATAAGAAAAAGATTCTTGGCGACGGCGTGGTAGTGGGAAGCGGTACCATCGAAGGACGCTTGGTATACCTCTTTGCTCAGGATTTTACCGTGTTGGGCGGTGCTCTGGGCGAAATGCTCGCCAAAAAGATCTGCAAAGTGATGGATCTTGCTATGAAGATGGGTGCGCCCGTTATCGGGTTGAACGACTCCGGCGGCGCACGTATCCAAGAAGGTGTTAATGCGCTCTTCGGTTACGGCGAAATTTTCGAACGCAACATCCTCGCGTCGGGCGTTATTCCGCAAATCTCCGCCATCTTTGGCCCTTGCGCCGGAGGTGCCGTGTACTCGCCGGCTCTTACAGACTTTAACATTATGGTACGGGGAACATCCTATATGTTCCTAACGGGGCCGAAAGTGGTTAAAACGGTTACCGGTGAAGATGTCACTCAGGAAGAATTGGGCGGCGCCGATGTACACGCTTCTAAGAGCGGTGTATCCCACTTTGCCGTAGATACGGAAGAAGACGGCATTCGCCTCATTCGTCATCTACTCAGCTTCCTGCCGCAGAATAACCTCGAAGAACCGCCTTACGTGGAATGCAACGACCCCATCGACCGTAAGGAAGATATGCTGAACGAAATTATCCCCGATGAACCCAACAAACCGTACGATATGTACGAAGTGATTGGCGCTATTGTGGATAACGGCGAATTCCTTGAAGTGCACGCCGATTATGCACGCAACATCATTGTGGGATTTACTCGCTTTAACGGTATGAGCGTAGGTTTGGTTGCCAATCAGCCACAAGTAATGGCGGGCAGCTTGGACTGCAATTCGTCGCGCAAGGCGGCACGCTTTGTTCGCTTCTGCGACGCTTTCAATATACCGATTGTCACTTTGGTAGACGTTCCCGGGTTCCTTCCCGGCACGGGTCAGGAATACAATGCCGTAATTACCCACGGAGCCAAATTGCTCTATGCCTACGGCGAAGCAACCGTACCCAAGGTTACCGTTACCCTGCGCAAAGCGTACGGAGGTGCCTATATCGTTATGGGTTCCAAGCATCTGAAGGCGGATCTGAACTATGCATGGCCTTCAGCTGAAATCGCCGTAATGGGTCCCAGTGGTGCGGTGGAAATTATCTTCGCTAAGGAGGTAGCCGCTTCCGAAGATCCCGCCAAAACGGCGTTCGAAAAGGAAGAGGAATACCGCAAGGCGTTTGCTAATCCGTACAACGCAGCTTCCTACGGGTATCTGGATGATGTAATTGAACCGCGCAACACGCGCTTCCGCATTATCCGCGCCCTCGAACAGCTTCGTACCAAAAAGGATACGATTCCTGCAAAGAAACACGATAACGTACCGCTCTAAGCCTATTATGATTTGCAATAAGCAAACTTTGGCTGTTGTACGGATCCTATTGCTCCCGATGATGCTTGTTGCCCTCACAGCGTGTGGCAATAAGCGTCCGAAGGAGGGACCGGTAGTTATCAACGAAGTACTGGTGGATAACGAAACCAACTTTGTGGATGATTACGGCAATCGGAGCGCATGGATCGAATTGTACAATCGTTCGGCAGCTACGGTGGATGTAAGAGGCTTCTACCTCACTGACGACCGTAACGACCTGCGAAAATACGCTATCCCCAAAGGCGATATACTAACCAAAATAGCACCTCGCCAGCAACTGCTGTTCCGTGCGGACGGTATGGCGGCAAGAGGTACGCTACACACCAACTTCGAACTGAAGAAGGGTGAGGATAATTTTATCGCTTTGGTTTCCGGAGACGGTAAAACCATTCTGGATAGCGTTACGATTCCCGCCTCGCTCGCTGCCGACCAATCCTACTGCCGTATTCCCGACAGAAACGTTTCTGCCGAGGATAAGGCGGCGAATAACATCTGGAAGGTGGCAGGCCCGGGTGCCGGTGTAGATGCGCCAAAGGTTACTCCACAGGGCAACAACGAGGTCATTGATGCTAACGAAAAGCTGCAAGCGCTGAAACAGAGAGATCCTCACGGTGGCGTGATGACTATCACCGCCATGCTGGTGGTATTCCTCGGGTTGGCAATGCTTTTCCTCCTCTTTAAGCTTACGGGAAATAGCGCCGTGGCTCTGTCCAAGCGCCGCTTCAACAAAAGCGTAGGGAAGGAGCAGGCTTCCTCCGGTAAACTTAGCAATGGAGCCTTTATTCCGGGCGACGTATCCGCCGCTATCGGTATGGCTTTATACGAAGCTATGGAGGAAGCGCACGATACGGAGGACGATGTACTGACGCTCGTTCCCACGGAACGCAAGTATTCGCCTTGGAGCTCCAAAATCTATGGCCTGCGTACACCGCTCGGACCTAAGAAAACGTCTCAGCGAAACAGATAACAATCCTATACGTTATGAGAAAGAAGAAAATAGACGATCCGCTCATTCTGGCAGCTTTGATGGCTCTCTCCGAAGAGCTTGCCGAAACGCCACACGACACGGATATCGCAAAACTTACCATCAAACGAACGAATACCGCTTCCGCATGGTCCCTAAAGACCAACCTGATGCGCGAAGTTCCCACTCGGCTGTATTAGATAGAATCGCATAATCCAAACAAAGAACCTATAACCCACACTACGAAACAGTGTTATGAAGGAATATAAGTACAAAATCAACGGCACCGAATATACCGTTGCTATCAATAAGATAGACGACAAAGAGGCTGAATTGGAGGTGAACGGCACGCCCTTCAATGTAGAAATCCTCACCGAAAAGAAAAAGAAAGCTGCCGCACCCACTATCAAGCGTCCGCAGCCCGCTCAACCGGTGGAAAAGGTTACCAAGCCGGCGGCATCATCAAGCAAGGGTGCTATTAAGGCTCCGCTGCCCGGCGTGATCATTGACGTAGTGGTCAATGTGGGCGACAAAGTGAAGCGCGGTCAAAAACTACTCGTACTTGAAGCAATGAAGATGGAAAATAACATCAACAGCGACAAGGATGGTACGGTAGTCGAAATCAAGGTACGTAAGGGCGATTCTATCCTCGAAGGTACCGACCTCGTGGTAATCGAATAGAGATAAAACCGAATAACCATTATGGGTAGCTTTTGGTCCTTCCTTGGGGAGAATATCGAGACCTTCTACTCTTTTACCGGTTTTGCCAATGCTACCTACCAGCATCTTATAATGATTCTGGTAGGGTTGCTGTTCATCTTCCTTGCCATTCGCTTCGAATTTGAACCGCTCCTCCTGATTCCCATCGGATTCGGGATGCTCATCGGCAATATACCTTTTAAAGATGCGGGTCTGCAGGTAGGTATCTACGAGGAGGGCAGTGTATTCAATATCCTCTATCAAGGGGTCCGACAAGGGTGGTATCCACCGCTTATCTTCCTCGGTATAGGGGCGATGACGGACTTTTCCGCGCTTATTTCCAACCCTAAGCTAATGCTGGTGGGAGCAGCGGCTCAGTTTGGTATCTTCGGAGCCTACATTGCCGCGCTCTATTTAGGTTTTGCGCCTAACGAAGCCGGTGCTATTGGGATTATCGGTGGTGCGGACGGACCTACCGCCATCTTCCTCAGTTCCCGGCTCGCACCCGAATTGATGGGGGCAATTGCCGTTTCCGCCTATTCGTATATGGCGCTCGTGCCGATTATCCAACCGCCTTTTATGCGTCTTTTGACTACTAAAAAGGAACGCTTAATCCGCATGAAGCCGCCTCGTGCAGTATCCAAAACGGAAAAAATCATCTTCCCTATAGTGGGGTTGCTGCTGACGGCTTTCTTAGTACCGAGCGGCTTGCCTCTGCTCGGGATGCTCTTTTTCGGAAACCTATTGAAAGAGAGCGGTGTTACCAAACGTCTTGCCGATGCGGCTAAGGGCCCGATTATCGATATCGTAACCACCCTTTTGGGGCTCACCGTAGGAGCATCTACACAAGCCACCGAGTTCCTCACCGGTAAATCGGTAATGATATTCGGGCTTGGTGCCTTCTCCTTTATCGTAGCCACCTGTGCCGGCGTGCTGTTTGTGAAGATTATGAACATTTTCCTCAAGCCGGGGAATAAGGTTAATCCTCTGATTGGTAATTCCGGTGTGAGTGCCGTTCCCGATTCGGCGCGTATTTCGCAGATCGTTGGGCTCAAATATGACCCAACCAACTACCTGCTGATGCACGCTATGGGACCGAATGTGGCCGGGGTGATTGGCTCCGCCGTGGCTGCCGGGGTGCTGCTCGGCTTCCTGGGCTAATCCAACTGACATCGCCGGACTGAGCCACTTAGCACGGAGATGAACTAAACCTGCTCTATTCAAGCTCCAAAGCTATAATAGAGCGTTCCGAACAGCTTTCATTTTTTATTTGTATCCCCGATCCGGACTTGCGCCGGGTCGGGGATTTCATTCTGATACTATCTATAGCTTTTAGTCCGTTCTTGCTCGCTACAAACATCTATCCCCACGAATTCTCCCAATTCTACTATGGATCTTTCTCTATAAAGAGCTAAAAAGGCACCCCGATATGTTCGGAGTGCCTTGTGCTTTCGTTCGCTGGTAGAAGCTTGCCCTACTCGTTTAGCGACGAATACCAAGCTTAGCAATCAATGCGCGGTAGCGTTCAATATCCTTTTTCGCTACATAATCCAGCAGGCGACGACGTTTACCTACCAGCATCTTCAGGCTACGCGCCGTGGCGTGATCCTTAGGATTTTGCTTCAAATGTTCGGTAAGATGCGCTATACGATACGTAAAAAGAGCCGTTTGGCTTTCTACACTGCCGGTATCTTCAGGCTTTGCCCCATACTCGGTAAAGATTTCCTTCTTTTTTTCGGAATCCAAATACATGTTTGTCTATTCTACTACTAACTAAACTACTGTATTGTGGCTGCTTATACCGCCACAAACTGGGTGCAAAGGTAGCAATTTATTTGAAAATAAGGATCTGTATGAATCATTGCCGTCTGCCTTTTTCCCGAAAAAAGAAGTAGGGAATTTGAGCAGAATGCCCCAATCCCCCACTTCGTTAGCCTGTTGGCGCGTTTTAACGTGCGCGTTCCAGTTCAACCGTAAAGTGCCGCATTACGGGCAATTCCTTTGTAATTACAAAGCCGCGAGTAACTTGTTCACGCCGATCATAAACATTTTTCATGGCGGCGGCAATTACTTCCATATGATTATTGGTATACGTGCGACGCGGAATGGCAAGGCGGAGCAATTCCAACTTAGGATAACGATTTTCGCGCGTAACCGGATCACGATCCGCAAGCAACGTTCCAATTTCCACCCCACGGATACCGGCTTCCAAATAAAGCTCTATAGCAAGCGTTTGCGCAATCAGCTCTTCCTTGGGAACATGCGTAAGCACTTTAGGTGCATCAATAAAGAGTGCGTGGCCACCTGCGGGACGCTGATAAGGAATGCCGTATTCATCGAATTTAGAGGCGAGGAATTCGACCTGCTTGATACGCGTTTCGAGCGTATCGAATTCAGTTCCTTCGTTCAAACCTTCGGCGAGCGCATTCATATCACGACCGGACATACCTCCGTACGTGATAAACCCTTCGTTCATCACACAGAACATCTGGCATTTACGCCAAAGGGCTTCGTCGCGGAAAGCCACAAATCCGCCCATATTAACGATGGCATCCTTTTTGCTGCTCATCGTCATTATGTCCGCATACGAAAGCATTTCGCGTGTTATTTCCTTGATCGATTTATCCGCATATCCGGCTTCGCGCGTTTTGATGAAATAGGCATTTTCGGCAAAGCGGGCACCATCGATTTGGAGCAGAACGCCATATTTGTGGCACAGTTCGCTCGTTTCGCGGATATTCTTCATGCTCACGGGCTGACCGCCGGCAGTGTTATTGGTAATGGTCAGCACCACACAGGGGATATCCTTGCGGTCACGCGACTTAAGTGCTGCTTCCAATTTGCCGAGATCCATTTCGCCCTTGAAGGGAAGTTCCCGTTGCGTATCGGCAGCTGCATCAATCGTGCAGTCCAACGCAATAGCCTTGCGGAATTCGATATGCCCTTTTGTGGTATCAAAGTGCGAGTTGCCCGGAACGAGGTCACCCTCCTTCAGGATCGTTGAATAGAGTACATTTTCCGCAGCACGTCCCTGATGAGTGGGGAGGAAATAGTCGAATCCGAGGATATTTTGTATCGCTTCCTTGAGATTGTAATAGGAGGAGGCTCCGGCATAGCTTTCGTCCCCGAGCATCAAAGCGCTCCATTGCCGATCGCTCATTGCGCCGGTTCCAGAGTCGGTAAGCAGATCGATATAGACCTGATTGCTCTTTAGGTTGAAAAGATTGTACTTTGCCGCTTTAATCCACGCTTCGCGCTCTTCGCGCGTACTCCGCCGAATGGGTTCCACCATCTTTATGCGGTACGATTCTGCAAAAGGTAATTCCATTATGTTTCTTTATTATGTCTTGTTCTCTTTGCTATTCAAGGCGCGTACGGAAGCAACCGGTAGCCACTTTCGCCACACGCACTCTTGCAAAGATACGAAAAGAAAGCAGAAACTTTGTTGTATAAGTATCTAACCCTTCTCTTCATCTCCCGAAAAAGGCATATACCTTTGCTGCAAAAGGTATATACGTTTCCGCTGAGAGGTATATACATTTCGATAGAGAGGTATATACCTTTCAAAAACGCTGAAGGAGCCTTTGGATCAAGAGGAATACCCCGACGCGCTCGCACTCAGTAGCTGAACCCCAACCGAATGCCCATTTTAGGCTTATCGCGCCCGGGCGACGGGGTGAGTTGCATCACGAATCGGAGCGAAAAGAGCTGAAAAATATTTTCTACGCCCGCTCCCATTTCCAAATAACAATGGTTATTCATCCGCACGGCATCGCCGGAGATCCGGCCAAAGTGCATCCGTTGCACCGGATCGGGATAGGGTGGCGTTGGGCTGCCGAGCATGCTTTGCTCATACGGATAAGAGGGGGGCATTCCGTTGAGCGAACGCTGCGCCGGATCGGGATAAGGGGTTGTGGGGCCGCTGAGGGGTTTCTGCGATGAACAATCGCCCCAAAATCCGGAAAGGGAGAGCACTTCGGTCAGGCGCAATCGGTTCAGTAGCGGAATGCGGTTCAGCAAAAGTCCGGGCGCGTGCCAACTAAAGGCGAACGCGAGCCGTTTATCCGCCACATACTCCCCCGCTTTCAGCAACTGAAACAGGCCATCGCCAAGGAAAAAGGAGCCGTTCGCTTCGGGCATAAACAGGTCGAAATCGTGCGTAGTACCGCACTTTATGCCGAGTGCAACGTTTGCATCCACAAAACCGACCATCGAAAGGGGAATGCGACCGGTACAGATCAGATCAAAGGATGCGGAGGAGAAGCGGTTTCCGGCGAACTTATTCGGCAAAAATTGTGCTTCCAATCGGCATTTGGGTAGTGTTGCGGAGAGGTCGATAAGGCTCTTTTCGCCCAACAATCCCCTTTCCACCGAACGGAAGGGGCGATATTCGGCATAAAAAGAGATAACACCCTGTGGCACAAAGTCGTAGATAGGCATTTCCTCCTGCCGATATATCGTGGTGCCGGCAGCGCGCCGCCGCTTCAGAGTTACCGCTACACCGGCGGAAAATGCGCGGGAAAGATCGCTTTGGAACGACATACGGAGCGCCTCCTCATAGTAGCGGTTCCGCACGGAAAGGTTATTCAGCGTGTACTCGATACCGTCCTTGAGCAAAGGCGGCGTGTTGTTCCCCGGCACAAATAGGTCGCTGTAGAGCGTACACTCAAACATTTTCATCGGGAATTCCCACGGGAAAGCGTGCCGACGCGGTATGCTGTAGCCCGCATGTAGCATAAATTTGGGTCGTTTATCCCTAAATCCGTATGCCAAATAGCCGCTCGCAAACCAATGCGGATGCATCTTAGCAAGCGTCATAAAGCCCACTTTCGTGCGAAAACCCTCTATAGGATTGCCGGAAAGAAGCGCATCCACCGGACCTAACGCGCCATATTGCTCCGAGCGTTGCGTTGTTTTGAAAGGAAAAGTAAGGAAGCCGGTGGTCAACAGTGTACCGGTTTGCATCGCTAAAGCGTAATTTTTTTGCCGATGCAGCAGTTGCATCAGGCGAATTGTCTGCTCCGACGGCTCGGATAGTGGGATAGGTCGCTCCACGATGCCGAATTGATTACCCGTTTGCAGCGTGCCCATTTGCGCTTGCGTGGCAGCAGGCAGAGCGGAAACGGGATTCAGTCGTTCGCGGCTCAGTGCAGCTGTTCCGGTGGCATACGAATGTGCTTTCTCCACTACCTCTATTTCGATGTGCACGGGTAAGCCCTCCAAAGCGGTAATCAGCAGGATAAGACGCGTTTCCGCCGGTAGAAAGAGGCTCGGATTGAGGGAAGCATCCGGTGCATAATGCACTTCGATACGACTATTTTCACTATAATTAAGGGTACTTTTTTGCGCTATTCGGGCATCAAAAGAGAGGAGCGAAAGCGTGGCAGTATCAAGCTTGAGCACGCCCTCCAAACCGGGATCGAAGCGATTGTTGGGAGCAAAACGGATCAGGTAGCACACCCTATCGGCTTCCCGCACCGTATCGGCGAGCAAAAAGCGATAGTAACCCGTTGTGGCCAAGGGATGGAAAGGAGTGGGAAACTCCTTATCGAACAGCCTAATGTTGGCTTCGTACGGATCAACCGAGCCGAACATTTTGTTGAGCGCATCGGTCAGGGAGCCAAAATCGATTGTTTCGTCCAAGCCGTTGATGCGTCTGCCGATGGTTTTGACGGGTAATTTCAGCCTGCTTTGTGCGGCACAGACGCGCTCTTCCTCCCTCAAAGATATGGGCACAACCCTATATTTATCGAAAAAGCCCGGGCGCGGTTGTAGCTCGGCAATGGAATCCGGGAACAAAAAGATATGCTCGCCCTTGCGCTCAGCTATGGAAATGAGCGTGCGCCGATAGAGCCGGTAGCTCCAATCAGCATATTGATTGATGCGATTATACGTTTTTTGTGCCGCGGCGCGGCGCATTATGTCCATTGCGGGATTATTGCGTTTGCCGGGCAGGGGGCGCTCGCCGATCACCTCCACGCCGGGGATGGCGCGATCAAAGGCGTACTCTGCGGAATCCTCCATAGCCGCGTGCAGCGGAAGGAGCGTCAGCAGTAGCGAAAAGAGGGTAAGTAGCGCCCGCTTCATTCGGGTGTTTTGCGCCGACGCGCCGACGGAATGAGCATTTTCTCCCGATATTTGGCAACGGTTCGCCGTGATAACGGATAGCCGAGTGCATCCAATTGGCGCGTAAGGGCATCATCGGTGAGCGGCGCCTGCTTGTTTTCCTCCGCAATCAGCTCTGTGATAAGGTGTTTCACATAACGCGTTGCCACCATCGTACCATCGTTTGCACGAACGCCCTCACTGAAAAAGTGCTTCAGCGGATATACGCCAAAGTCCGTTTCCACGTACTTTTCGTTGCTTATTCGGCTGATTGTGCTCACATCGAACCCAACCCGATCGGCAATATCCTTGAGGATGAGCGGCTTCATATCCCTCAGGTCTCCGCTGCGGAAATAATCCTCCTGCATGGAAACCACGCTCTCCATAGTCTGCAGGAGGGTATTCCGGCGGCACGATACCATATTGATGAACCAAATGGCGTCTGCCACTTGCTTGCGCACGTATTGCTGCTCGGCGCGCTTCTTTCTATTTTGCGACAATTGCTCCGCCGAAAGCTCCTTATACGCAGGGGCTACCCGCAGCGAAGGGAGATAATCGTCGTTCAGCGAAACGGTGATATTCTCGCCATCGGCACGCACAATAAAATCCGGAACAATACGATTGGCAACCGCATCGAAGTCACTGCCAAAGCCATTTCCCGGCTTGGGGTTAAGCGTTTGTATTAGGGCAACCGCCTCGGCGAGCCGCTCTTCGCTCAAACCGCTTGCTTCGCTTATTTTGGCAAAGCGCTTCATTGCAAAATCATCGAAGTACTTTTCCACCAATATCCGTGCAGCCTCGGCTGCATCGGATGGGTTGAGCCGGTCGATTTGGAGCAGGAGCACTTCGCGTAAATCCCGTCCTGCCACGCCGGGCGGATCGAGCGTTTGCACTTTGCGAATGACCGCTTCAATCTCCTTATCCCCCACTTCGGGAAAATCGTTAAAGAGCAACCAATCGGCTATTTCCCTATTGGTGGCGCGCAAATAGCCATCCTCGGCAATGTTGCCCACAACCAATTCGGCTACGGCTGCCTCCCTTTCGTTCAAATTAAGCGATGGGAGTTGCTCGCGCAGATAATCACTCAGCAGATCTCTATCACCGGTGTAGTTCGTTTGGTGGAAGCTTTCCGCATCGTTCTCGTTGTAGTATTGATAGGTGGGATCATCGTAATAGTCCTCATCGCGCTCTTCGGGGAGCAAATCGTGCCGTTCATCCTCTTCGTGGCGTTGCTCCACCGGATCGACTTCCGGCTGCGGACCATCCGATTCCAGTGCCGGGTTGCGCGCCAGCTCCTCCTTGATTCGTTGCTCCAGAGCTTCAAGCGGCAACGCGAGGATACCGATTTGCTGCAGATGGCGTATATTGAGCTTCTGCTTTTGCTCCTGGGTCAGCTGCTGTTTCGCCATATCCGCTACAAAAGGTCCACCAATTGTTCCAATCCGATGCCGTGAGAGCCCTTCAAAAGAACCAAACTGTGGCTAATCGGCTCCGCGGATAGCTGCTTGCCGAGCGCGTCCGCTGTGGGGAAGAAGCGAAACCGATCGGCTAAATCCGCACCGGCTCCGGCAAAGCAATCCCCTACTGCATAGAGGGTAAACGGGGCTTTTTCGGCAGCAAGACGCATCAACAGCGCCCGATGCTCCGCTACGCTTTGCGCACCGAGCTCCAACATATCCCCTAAAATGAGCACCTTGGGCAATGACGAGGATAGCGCAAAGAAAGCATTCAACGCTGCCTCCATACTGGACGGATTGGCATTATAGGCATCCACCACCACACGGTTGTGGTGCCGCGGCGTCTCTTCGCGGAGTTCGCTCCGGTGATTGGTAGGCGTATATGCCTCAATCGCGCGGTTAATCACCCCGGGGGCAACTCCCTTATACAATCCGAACGCAATGGCAGCCAGCACATTCGGCAGATTATACTGCCCCACGAGCCGCGTTTGCAGCGTATAGCTTTCGCCCCGCCAATGCCATTTCAGAGCCAAATAGAGCTCCGAGGGCAACGGCTCGCCCCACAGTTCCGCTTCCGTGTGCGGATCCGTTGCGTACCGAAAAGCAGGAATTTCAGCTGCGTGAGCGGTCAGCACCGGATCGGAGGCATTCAGTAGCACCGAGCCGTTATGCGCCCGGAGGTACCGGTACAGCTCCGTTTTGGTGCGAACAACCCCTTCGTAGGAGCCGAACCCCTCCAAATGAGCCCGACCGATGTTGGTAATGATGCCGAGATTAGGCTGTGCTATTTCGGCAAGATATTGTATATCGCCCGGATGCGAGGCCCCTGCTTCGATAACGGCAAGACGATGCTTTTCAGTCAAACGGAGGAGCGTAAGCGGCAACCCAATCTGATTATTGAAATTGCCCTCTGTAGCAAGCGTGGGAAAAGTGGTTTCCGCCACGGCACGACAGAGCTCTTTGGTGGTTGTTTTGCCGTTGGTACCGGTCAGTAGTAATAGTTCTACATGGGTACGTCGGCGGTGCAATGCCGCCATTTCGCCCAAGGCGCGCTCCGTATCGGCTACGTAGAGGCAACGCTCATCGCGTGCCGCCACGGAAGCATCATCGGTTACCGCGGCTGAAGCACCCGCTTCAAGTGCTGCAAGCGCATAGCTGTTTCCGTCAAAACGTGCCCCGCGCAAGGCCCAAAAGAGTATCCCGGGCGTAACGCGGCGACTGTCTGTAGTGATGCCGTTTGCTGCCAAATAGGCGGCATATACGGTTTCGATAGGCGTCTCTTTCATTCCTCTTCGTTCTTTGGGACAAAGTTACGCTAATTATTGATGTTGCGCTCCCTCATCCCAGAACCTGACGCGCTACAGACCCATCCGCCGAAGCATATCGTCCTGAAGGCGAATCAGCCGATGCCCTCCGCAGACCATACCCCCTACAGACCCATCCGCCGAAGCATACCGCCCCGAAGACGAATCAGCCGCTACCCTCCGCAGACCATCCCCCCTACAGACCCATCCGCCGAAGCATATCGTCCTGAAGACGAATCAGCCGCTACCCTCCGCAGACCATACCGCCTACAGACCCATCCGCCAAAGCATACCGCCTGCACTTTTTACTTATGTCAAAGAACGCTGTTCCTCCGGGTGGCGCTGTCACCGCCCGGTATTACTCATCCGCAGCTTCTTACCATCCACAGCCACTAACAGCTTGTAGATGCTAATAAGAAACCGGTACCAACCATCCGTAGAGGTTAGCCATCCGCTGATGCTAACGACCAGTAGATTGCTAATAACCTACCGGTGCTCACCACTTGTGGAGGTTAATCAACCGCTGATGTAATAAACAGTCGGTGGTAATGCCCGTCGGTGCTTTTGCCCCGAGGCGATAACACGCTGCCGAAGCTCGCTTGCTCCGTGCGTCTACCGCCTATTCCCGGAGGAACGATGCAAAGGTACAACATGCCGCAACCCCCAAATGTATTAAAGTGTATCGAAACGTATCGAAGTGTATCGTAACGTATCCTAACGTATCGAAACGTATTAAAGTGTATCAAACTGTATCGAAACGTATTAAAGTGTATTATAACGTATCATAGGCTGGGGTTATCGGAACTTATCGGAGTTTATCCGAACTTATCTGAATTAATCCGATTGGCTCTGATTGGTTCCGATTGATTCCGATTGATTCTGATTGATTCTGATTGGTTCTGATTGGCTCGGATTGGGGCGGATTGGCTCCAATACAACCGCAACGCGACTAGCGATATGACCGTACTCGCTGCACCGCGCAAAAGGTATATAGGTTTCAGATGATAGGTATATAAGTTTCGCGCGAGAGGTATATACCTTTTGCGTGAAACGTATATAGGTATTGCGGGAGATGTGTGGGATGCCGGTCAAAAGCGATGAATGCCGATAAGTCTTGGAAATATGGTAACTTTGTAGCGTTATAGGCATTGCCGCGAAAGGAATCCGGGTCGGCTGGGACGCAAGGGCGGGTCGGTTGAGACGCAAGGGCGGGTCGGCTGAGACGCAAGGGCGGTTCGGCTGGGACGCAAGGGCGGTTCGGTTGAGACGCAAGGGCGGGTCGGCTGGGACGCAGGGGCAGGTCGGCTGGGACGCAAGGGCGGGTCGGCTGGGACGCAAGGGCGGTTCGGCTGGGACGCAGGGGCGGATCGGTTGAGACGCGCAGGGGGTTCGGCTGGGACGCAGGGGCGGATCGGTTGAGACGCGCAGGGGGTTCGGCGGCAGGTCGTAGATGGGGAAGGTGGTGTAAAGAGATGAAAAAGCAGCGATTAATGAGTAAACAGGAGTTCGAAAAGCGCCTCCTCGAATTGCAGGACGATATGCTGCGCTCCGCTCTCAGGCTTACGAACGATCGCTCGGAAGCGGATGATTTAGTGCAGGAAACTACGCTGCGCGCGCTGGACAAAAGCAAACAATTTGTGGAAGACATCAGCTTCAGAGGGTGGATTATGACTATGATGCGCAACATATTCCTCAATAATATGGAGCGAACGGGTCGCAAGCGCGAAATGATCGATAGTAGCGTCGATGTGTACAATGTGGCACTTCTTGCCGAGGGGAGCCACTACGCTCCGGATGCGGCATTCAACCTCAAGGAAATAAACGCCTATATCGACGAACTGAACGAACTGAACCGCGTTCCGTTCCGTATGTTTTTAGACGGAAACAAATACACGGAAATAGCGGAAAAATTGGGTCTGCCTGTGGGGACGGTCAAGAGCCGTATCTTTTTGGCACGCCGCCAGTTACAGGAAAATAGCGAGCTCCGGCGGTTACGAAGCGAAGAATAGAGAAAAACGCCGCTAAGCAAGCGCACAAAAGAGAAGAGTAAGGGAACAACAAAATGGCACAAAAGGAATTTAAGTATCAGCCCACATTTCCAACCGGCAAGGATACAACGGAATATTATCTGCTCACAAAAGAGTATGTATCCACAACGGAACTGAATGGCGAAGAGGTACTTATGGTAGAACCGGAAGGGCTCCGCGCATTGGCGAAAGCGGCTTTTCACGATTGCGCTTTCTATCTGCGCACGGCGCATCAACGTCAGGTTGCGGAAATTCTTTCGGATCCGGAGGCGAGCGACAACGATAAGTACGTGGCACTGACCTTCTTGCGTAACGCGGAAGTGAGCGCCAAAGGGCTGCTACCGGTATGCCAAGATACGGGTACTGCCATCATATTGGGGAAAAAGGGTAATCGCGTGTTTACGCACGGCGGGGACGAAGAGGCGCTCTCACACGGCGTTTACGACACGTACACGGGTGAAAATTTGCGTTACTCGCAGAACGCCCCGCTCGATATGTACCGCGAAGTGAATACCGGCACCAATCTACCGGCTCAAATCGACCTAATGGCCACGGACGGAGATGAATACACGTTTCTCTGCATCGCCAAAGGGGGCGGCTCAGCTAACAAGACCTATCTGTATCAGGAAACCAAGGCTTTGATCACTCGTGAGAAGTTATTGCCCTTTTTAGTGGACAAAATGCGCTCATTAGGCACAGCTGCCTGTCCACCCTATCACATTGCTTTCGTGATCGGAGGCTCTTCCGCGGAAACAAATCTAAAGACGGTTAAACTGGCATCAGCTAAGTATTACGACAGCCTACCCACCGAAGGAAACGAATGGGGGCAGGCGTTCCGCGATACAGAGCTGGAAAAACAACTATTGGAAGAATCGTATAAAATAGGCTTTGGCGCTCAATTCGGCGGTAAACGCTTTGCGCACGATATACGCGTTATTCGGTTGCCGCGGCACGGAGCATCTTGTCCGGTGGGAATGGGCGTTAGCTGCTCGGCGGACCGCAATATTCGCGCCAAAATCAATCGGGAAGGCATCTGGATCGAAAAGTTGGAAACTAACCCGGGACGGTTCATTCCGGCGGAACTACGCGAAGCGGGCGAGGGCGAATCGGTACGAATCGATTTAAACCGACCTATGGACGAAATACGCAAAGAGCTGTCGCGCTACCCTGTTTCCACACGTCTCTCGCTAAACGGTACCATCATTGTGGGTAGAGATATCGCGCATGCAAAGCTAAAAGAGCGTTTGGATCGCGGAGAGGAACTGCCTGATTATCTGAAACAACATCCTATTTATTACGCCGGTCCCGCCAAAACGCCAAAAGGTATGGCAAGTGGCAGCTTTGGCCCTACAACGGCGGGCAGAATGGATAGCTACGTAGAGCCGTTCCAAGCGCACGGCGGCAGCTTAATCATGATTGCCAAAGGAAACCGAAGCAAACAAGTTACCGATGCGTGCCGTAAGTATGGTGGATTCTACCTCGGCAGTATAGGCGGCCCCGCAGCGATTTTGGCGCAAAACAGTATCAAAAAGGTGACCTGCTTGGAATATCCCGAATTGGGAATGGAGGCAATTTGGCAAATCGAAGTAGAGAACTTCCCCGCCTTTATCCTTGTGGACGACAAAGGAAACGACTTTTTTGAACAGATCAAGGCGCGCTGCGCCGGATGTACCTTACATCAATGAGCAAACTAACAGCGGCAAAACGCGTTGCCATAGGCGATTATAACTACCCGCTACCGGAGGAACGCATCGCTAAGCATCCTCTTGCGGACCGAAGCGCCTGCAAGCTGCTCGTACCGGGTAAAAGCGGTTGCGCGGATTATCTATTCTCCGATCTGCCCCGCTTATTGCCTTCGGATGCGTTGCTCGTGCGGAATACATCTAAAGTAATCAAGGCTCGTATTTTTGCCGAGAAGCCTTCCGGAGCAGTGATCGAGCTCTTTTGCCTCTCACCGGTAGCGCCGTCCTCCTACGACCGCGCTCTTGCCGCTACAGACCAAACTACGTGGAAGTGCCTCATCGGTAATGCTAAACGATGGAAAGATGCATCGCAAGTACTAACCAAAACACTGCTTTTACCGGACGGAACGACGGTAACGCTGCAAATGGAGCATGCGGGCGAAGGCGGATTAATCCGTTTTTCGTGGGATAACCCATCGATAACCTTTGGAAGTATACTCGAATTGATCGGTGAATTGCCGATTCCTCCCTATCTAAAGCGAGCTACCGAGCAAAGCGACCTAACCGATTATCAAACCGTCTATGCCTCTTTGGAGGGAAGCGTAGCGGCACCAACCGCCGGATTGCACTTTACGGACGAATTATTACAGGAAATAACCGCCAAAGGTGTAGAAATTTGCGATGTTTGCCTGCACGTTGGCGCCGGAACGTTCCTACCGGTAAAAAGCGAAGAGATAGGGGCGCACGAAATGCATCGTGAGCTTTGCAGCGTAACCTGCAATACTCTTCAAACTATTTTGCGCTATATGGGGCGCATTGTCGCTGTAGGAACCACTTCCGTTCGGGCTACCGAAAGCCTGTACCACTTAGCGCGAGCGCTCTACGAAGGGCAGATTTCCGCCGATGAATTGCGCCATGTTCCGGAAATAGGTCAGTGGCAACCATACGAAAGTGAGGATCCGGCGCCGGAGGCATCCATCGTTCTGACACATCTGCTGGAGACGATGCAACATTTAGGTATAGACGAAGTGCACTTTATGAGCGGTTTGCTCATTGTACCGGGTTATGAGTGGCGAATCATCAATGCACTGATTACCAACTTTCATCAGCCTAAAAGCACGCTTCTGCTTATGATTGCCGCACTAATCGGCCCCCGCTGGCGCGAAGTGTATCGGCACGCATTGGATAACGAATACCGATTTCTCAGCTACGGAGATGCGTCTCTCCTTGTGAGAGATAGCTTCCTTTCAACCGAAAAAACACCATTATCAGAATAAAAGATATGTTTATTGCCAAGGAGCGTGCCGCGCTCATTAACTACATCGAATCGTTGGATAAGCAGGATGCACCCGTTGGATTGGTACCCACTATGGGTGCTTTACACGAAGGGCACCTCACTTTAGTCAGAGAAGCACGCCGCCGTTGCCAAACGGTTGTAGTGTCGCTTTTTGTAAACCCCCGTCAATTCAACAACCCGGAGGATCTGAAAAAGTACCCACGTACGGAGGAAGCGGACATTGCTCTGCTTGAAAAAGAAAATGTGGATTGCCTTTTTATGCCCACTCCTGAACAAGTATATACTGAGGACTCTACAGAACGTCACTTTGACTTCGGAACTCTTGACAAAACGATGGAGGGAACCTATCGCCCGGGGCACTTTGAAGGCGTGGCACAGGTAGTGAGCCGCCTTTTTGATTTAGTACAGCCTAACGTGGCTTTCTTTGGAGAAAAGGACTTTCAGCAGCTGGCTATTATACGGTATATGGTAGCTCATTACGGCTTCCCCATTGAGATTGTGGGCGTTCCTATCGTTCGCGAGGCGGACGGACTGGCACTGAGCAGCCGAAACCGGTTATTATCCGCCGCCGAACGTGCCGTGGCGCCAACCATCTATGCCACTCTGAAAGAGAGCAAACTGCTCAAAAGTGAAGGCAAATCAGTTGCCGAAGTAACCGAATGGGTAGTGAACCGCCTAAACGCTACCGAACATCTTGAAGTAGAGTACTTTACCATTGTGGACGAAACTACCCTCAACTCGATTGAAAATTGGGAAGATTCCAAGCATCCCGTGGGTTGTATCACCTGCTATTGCGGTAAAACACGCCTCATCGATAATATCCGTTACTAACCGTCATTACCCCGTTCGTATGCATACATCCCCCGCACGCATCCTTTTGCTCGCATTCCTTTTGCTCGCCGCTACCTCCTGTGGCTTGCGCAACAAGCACCGGAGAGGGCAAAACGATGATACGCCGCAAACCGAAGTTACACCGGGTTCCCCGGAAAGGTATATACCTTTGGCTTATAACGAACGGGGTGCCATGCGCGCTGTATGGCTTACAACCATTTATGGGCTCGATTGGCCTGAAACAGCTGCTGCATCGGCAAGCCGAATGAAAGCACAGCGCGAATCGCTCTGCCGCATTCTGGATCGGCTCGCAAAGGATAATTTCAACACCGTTTTTCTACAAGTACGATTGCGTGGCGATGTGCTTTATCCCTCTAACATTGAGCCCTTTAGCTCCATTCTCACCGGAACTCGCCGCATTCGTCCCAACTACGATCCGCTAAAGTTTGCCGTCCGCGAGTGCCACAAGCGCGGATTGAGCCTGCACGCATGGATCGTTACGCTACCATTGGGAACCGATAAGCAGGTACGTAGCCTTGCACCGGAGGGAATTCGCAATCAGCATCCCGAGTGGTGCGTGAAGCATAACGGAGAATGGTACCTAAACCCGGCCATTCCCGCGGCACGAACCTATGTAGCTTCACTGGCCGCTGAGCTGGCAAGCCGATACAATATTGACGGCATTCACCTTGATTATATCCGTTATCCCGAGAATAACGCTCGTTTCCCCGATGACAAGCAGTTCCGGGCTACTGGAAGGAGCAAAAGCAACAAGGCGGATTGGCGCACCGATAACATATCCAAATTAGTGAAAGAGGTAGCCGATAGCGCCAGAGAGCACAATCCCTATATACTTATGAGTGCCGCAACCCTCGGGCGTTACCGCGAAATTCCCGGCAGAAAGGTATCCGGATGGACTTGCCGCGGAGCGGTTTTTCAGGATCCGCTCACCTGGTTCCGTCAGGGAAGTGTGGATTTTATCGTTCCTATGATGTATCACGATGGTGACCTCTTCTACCCATTCCTGAACGATTGGCGCGCTATATTCGGCGATTACCCCGTTATTCCCGGTTTGGCGGCCTACCGAATAGCGGAAAAGAAGAGCCGCTGGTCTGTGGAAACGATTGCGCAACAAATGAGCGCAATAGAGCAAACCGGCTGCGCCGGAGTGGCTTTTTACCGCGAATCCAATATTCGCCCATTTATAAAAGGTATGCCCGAGCTGTTCGAACAACACTTTCCCACGCCGGTCCGCCCCCTCGCCTTTCACAAAAAGAGTGCTCCCGTTCCTCCGCAACCCACCCTTCTGCGCCCCGTTTTGCAGGGAAATGAACTACATCTCCGCTGGACCGTACCTAACGCTAACTCGCTGCGTTACAACCTTTTCTTCAATATTTATGATGCAAAAGGCCGCCCCGGTCCGGACGCACTCCTCTACCCATCGCTCTACTCAAACGAATGTGTGGTACCTCTATACCTATTCCCCAAAAACGCCACCATACATTTCCGTGTGGAAGCCACTACCCCCCTCGGCATCGTCGGACGTGCCTCCGCGCCCATTTTACTGAACTTGCGCACACTTCGCAACCCATAAACGTTACACTTTGTGGCGGGAATTTACGTTCATGTACCCTTTTGCAAAAGCCGCTGTCTGTACTGCGACTTCTTTTCCACCACACGTTTGCCCCAACGCGATGCTTTTGTACGCGCTCTGTTAACCGAAATTCGGCTCCGCGCTACATCGCCTTTTGCACCATCCTACGCCACCGTTTACTTCGGGGGAGGAACCCCCTCGCTTCTTTCCGCCGAACAACTCCTACAGCTTACCGATGCTTTGCGCCGGTACTACCCTATTGAGCCCGATGCGGAGTGGACCATTGAAGCCAATCCGGACGATCTTTCCCCACAATTCTGCCGTGATCTTATCCACGCCGGATTCAATCGTTTAAGCATTGGCACACAGAGCTTTTGCGATAAAGAACTACAGTTTGTACACAGAAGACATAATGCCGAGCAGGCGCAAAACGCATTCTGTAACGCACGCGAAGCCGGATTTGCCAACATTGGTCTGGATCTTATCTACGCCCTTCCCCTGCAAACCGATAGTTCGTGGCGTCAAAGTGTAGATAAAACCATCCGTCTCCGACCGGAACATATATCTGCGTACGCACTCACCTACGAACCCGGCTCACCGCTCACACGCCTCTGCAGGCGCGGGAAAATAGAGAAGCAGCCGGAGGAAGCGGAACTCAATGCCTATCAGTACCTTACCGATGCGCTAAAGCAAGCGGGCTACCGGCATTACGAGGTATCCAATTTTGCGCTCCCGGGCTACCAAAGTCGCCATAATTCAGCCTATTGGCGGCGCATTCCCTACCTCGGATTCGGCCCCTCCGCATGCTCCTTTCACCCACACTACCCATCGCCTGCGCCAGAGCGCTCTGATACAGCGCTGTCGAGCCATCAGCCTTCTCCGGAATCCACGCTTCAGTCCGCTGTGGACACGCCTTCCGATTACGCGCAAATACGCTGGCAGAACGCGCCCGATTTAGACCTATACCTGAGCGGAATCAATGCAGAACGGCTACCGGTAGCCACTTGCGAAACGCTTTCGCCACAAGAAGTTTATGAGGAGAAGGTAATGCTCGGCTTACGCACCGATGAGGGGATACTGCTTGCCTCACTCAATCCTGATGAAACCGATAGGCTACTTGCCACGGCTGAGCCCTATGTGCAAAACGGCTTGCTACGTCTTTCCGAACAGAAACTGGTCGCTTCCGATCGCGGACTACTGCTCATCGACCGCATCATCCCCAACCTCTTCTAATCTCTTTTCCTCATATAGATGAAGGAGGAGGGAGGGAATGTGGAGTAATTTCAGAGGATTGCTTTAGGATGAAGGAGAGCTGCTCGCAATAGGTATATACGTATGAATGCATAGGTATATACCTTTTGATGCATAGGTATATAAGTTTCAGAGTAAAGGTATATACGTTTCAGGAGAAAAAAATATGCTCTTCGTGAGCACAAAGGAGTACCTCCGAAGGGAATCGAACCCTTATCTACGGTTTAGGAAACCGACGTTCTATCCGTTGAACTACAGAGGCAATGCAACTTATGCGCTTGCAAAGGTAGCAATAACGGCCGAGATGAACGCACAGAAAACAAAAAGCACCCGGAACTCATATAGCGTTCCGAGTGCTTTGAAGTATATCTAAAGTGATAAGTGCGTTAGAGCGACTCTTTCCACTTATCCATTTCGTGCAAGTTGCTTACTGCGGCACGGCTTTGCTTAGCTGCAGCCGCTTCAAACAACTTACGTGCTTGTTCCACATCACCCTTCTTGAAGAGAACAATCGCCTTGTTGTTCATCGTTTCAACCGCATCCTTAGGCGCTTTCTGCAACATTTCTTCCGCCTTTTTCAGAGCGTCCACATTCATTTCCGGTGCATCAATATTGATGTAAGCGGCTGCGGTATTGAGGTTAGTCACCGCATCGTTGGGGAAGAACTTGTGCGCTGTGAGGAATACTTCCAAGAATTCTTCACTGCCTTGCTTGAATGTGTTTGCCACGCGGAAGAACTCTTCAAGGCTGAGCTGCGAAGGTTTCGTGCGATAAACCTTAAGCGCTTCTTCCAGATCGAATGCCTTTACCGTATAACCAACCGTCATTTCGTTACGACGAAGAGGAGGATAAAGTTCCTGGAGCAGGCGGCTATAGGTTTTTCCGCCATCCAAAGCTTTAATACGCGCCTCACGCTGCACATCGGTGCTATAGGAATCAATGATGTTAATGATGGCATTCTTGTTGGCATAATCGCTCTTTTCTACAGCAGCACGCAGACCCTTCCAGTCTTCACCGTGCCAATTTATACGCATCTTACTACGAGAGATACCGTAGGTAGTACGCATATAGTCGGCAAACGAGTTAGCACGACGCTGAGACAATGCCATATTGCTGTTGAAATTACCTTCTGGCGAAGCATATCCGTCAATCACATAATCGCTCATTTGGACATTTTCATCTTCGCTAAATGAGTGCATAAACTTGTCCACGTACTCAAATTCCTTAGCATTGTTCCCAAAGTTCCGGAGCAACTCATGCCTACCCACTTTGTAATTAAAGTGCGTTTCAATTTTATCGGCACGACGCTTAACAGCCTCTACTTCAGGCTTTATGAATTCGGGTTTGAACATCGGCACATAAGGTTCAGCACGAAGCGAGCCGAGCAACAATGGAGCGCCATACTGATCATTAAAACATGTGGCACAGCCAAAAGTACGTTCGCGCACATAAAGATCGCTCTTCTTCATCCAATCCTCAAAAGGAATGGTGCGTTGCAACGTAATAACCTTGCGCGGCAACTTGGTGTACTTCACCAACTCACTGCTTTCTTTGAAGTCTTCCGGAGCGTTGTGTAATACAATACTACGCTTAATAGCCAATGCTCGATTATTACCGGCAATAACCAATTCCTTTAAATCCACACGCTTTGAGGGATCATTTTTGGAAACCAAGTAAGGAGAAACAGCCAATGCTTCCGTTGATTGCAGATCTAACTTAGAAGCATCCACCTGCACTCTTACCAATAGATCTTTGTCTTTTCCGGAAGCATCTTTTTGCCTTATCAGCTCCACGCCCTCATAGCTCGCTCTTGTGGCTGGTTTAACAGCAATATTCTGCTTGTTTGCAGGTTGTACAGCGGTAGTTGTATTCTGCGCCATTGCAATTGAAGCGACAGACAGAAATACAGCAATTGCCGGGAGTATATTTTTTATTTTCATTGCTTTTGAATGATTCTCTCTATTAATGTTTTTAGGTACGAAGGCTATTACTTAAAGAAATAAGCGATGGAAAGCGTCAACTTGGTCGGCCCCACGTAATGAGCCGTATTAGGCGAAACGGGAATTTCCGAATCACACGGATTTCCACCAAACTTTTTGAACCATGTGTAGTTGTATCCTCCACCGGCTGAAAGCTCAATGTTCCATTGTGTTCCAAGCATCCACTGATAACCAATGCTAATACCGCCACCTACGTAATACCCTTCGTAGCGTCGCCCGGCTTCCCTTAGTGTGCCGTCTTCATTGCGTACATCCCGTAATCCTGGGATAAACTTTTCTTGTCCGGTCCAGGCAATCCTGGGGATATTCAGACGCGCCAAATTATACGCACCACCCTGGGCATGAATCCCAAAGAAGAGTCCGTTAAACGATTCACAGGTCCAAATTCTCAGTTCCGGTTGAGCAATCCAATGATGCCACTTACGATGTTTGACAAGGTCAAAACTATTATAGGCACCATATAGATCCATAGTTACGCGTGGCCCCAAAGCCACTTCAAGAGCCAAATTTGGGGTTGCCGAGGCCCAATGAGCCAAGTTTGTCTTTAATGCTACTTTCTGTGCCGACATTCCCATAGGAAGCGCTACAGCGAGAAGCAACATAATGAGTCTTTTCTTCATAAGCAGAGTTTATCTCAATTTTTTCCCTTATCGTATTTCACTTGGGGAGTTTAGGTTACGCCATTCCCCTTTCGTTTGCAAATGTAACAATAAAATGTTGCAAAATTGATATCTACGTAAAGGGACATAACGTTTTGCCCATTTTTCCTTCAGAAAGCAGATTCCTTCTCCCCCCATTTGCCCCTCATTGAGCCGAATTCTCTATAAAGGGGGGGGGGCTCATAGCACAAATTCTTTTGGAATAGGTCAATAGAAAATCTACGAAAGGATTAAACTTATTGCTACATCATAATAGCAAGGAATTGCGAAAGTTGCTATCCATGAAGCAGAAAAGAAAGAGTAGCCCCCATTCACTCTGTAAAAGCAACGTAAGGTATTCACTTTAAAGAAGTTCGGATGACTACTCCTCTCGCTCGCAAGAATACAACTAAATTGATTACATCCATACAATTCTGAAAGCGAAATGAAGTTAGCGCTTATTGGCTGTGTCCAATTGTTCCAGATAAAAATAGACAATTCACACGCCTGTATCTACACCGTGGGTTCAGAGAGGCGTTTGAGGCGGAGGCGGAATGTGGCTCCGCGCCCAATTTCAGTGTTCAGGAGCTTGATTCGTCCGCCGGGGAAGCCGGTCATAATGCGTTTGGCTAAGGATAGCCCCAGCCCCCAGCCACGCGCTTTAGTAGTAAATCCGGGGCGGAACAGCTTGCGACGGTCTTTTGGCGCAATTCCTTTGCCTGTATCGGTTACGTCGATGAGCGCGTAATTGCCGCGAGCCGTTGCTTCAATCGTAATAGATCCTTTCCCCTCCATCGCATCCACACCGTTTTTAACAAGATTCTCCAGCACCCATCCGAATAGATCCTTATTGATATTAACCCATAGCGGCTCTTCGGGCATGGAAACAAAAAAAGTTACGCCACGACTAATCCGTCCTTTTAAATAACGGATCGCTTCGGGGATAAAATCGTTCAGATAAACCGCTTCCAGAGCCGGAGTGCTACCAATTTTCTGAAAGCGTCTACTGATCATTTCCAGCCGCTCGGCATCGTGTTGCATTTCGTCTAATATGGCTCCATCAGTATGCTCTTCGCGAAGAAGTGCAATCCAAGCAAATAAAGAAGATATGGGCGTTCCCAGCTGATGTGCTGTTTCACGCGAAAGCCCTATCCAAAGCCGATTTTGCGTATTCCGATAGCCCAAGAAAAGAGCTACGGAAAGCGAAAGCAGAAAAAGCACAAACACGATGGTTTGTACCAGTGGAAATAGTGCCAGTTCGTTAAGCGTGGAACTATCCCCATAATAGAGATACTGCCGTCCTTCGTTCCCTAAATCGATAATCAAAGGAGGATAGGTATCGGCAAAACGGCGTAAACGCGTCTGGAGGTAAGTAGCCTCATCGGCGCCAGTGGGAACATGGATATTATTATAAGTGAGGATGTTATTGGTGCTATCGGTCAGAATTACCGGTATGGTTTTGTTGCTGCTAATAATCTGTAGCATTAGCTCGAAGGGTGCCTGCTCGTTTTCAGTAGCCAAAGCCCGTGTAGCAGATGCCCAAAGCTCTAGTTTCTCGCGCTCCTCCTGCACCATTCGGTGATGAATGCGCCGAGATATGCTCATCGGTATCAGTGCCGTAACAAGAGCCGTGAGAAAGGCGAGCAAATTGACCCACAGACGATAGCGTTTCATTTATGCCTCTTCGCTTTCCGCCAGTGCTGCTTCAGCCGCTTCCCATCGGTCCATCGCTTGAGAGAGCGATTTTTTTAAGCGTTCGTAATCGGTATATAGCTCCGGATTATTTCCTTCCGGTACCGAAAGCTGATGCTCAATTTGCGCCAACTCTTCCTCGATTCGTTCTACCTCTTCCAGAGCACGTTCGCTTTCCTGCCGTAATTTACGCAAAACTTTGCTGCGCGCTCTGGACAGTTGTCCCTTACTCAGAGGCTCTTCCGCAGTTGTTTGCGCTTTTTTTGCAGAAGTTTCCTGAGCAGTTGTAGCTGCGTCTATACTTTCGGCAGCGTGCTTTTCCAAATAATAATCGATACCGCCCAGATACTCACGCACTTTACCCTGCCGAAACTCATAGATTCGGGTAGCCAAACCATCCAAAAAATCACGATCGTGCGATACTAAGATTACGGTGCCGTCAAAGTTAGCGATAGCCTCCTTGAGTACATCTTTGGAAGTCATATCCAAATGGTGCGTAGGTTCGTCCAAAATGAGCATATTGGCAGGCTCCAAAAGCAGTAGCAGAATGGCAAGCCGAGCGCGTTCGCCACCACTGAGTACCGCGATTTTTTTGTCGGCTATTTCGCCACCAAACATAAAGGCTCCGAGCATATTGTCTATTCGGCTGCGCACTTCGCCCCGAGCGGCATCGTCAACAGCCTCCCGAATCGTTTTATTTTCAGGCAGTTCGGAAGCACGATGTTGGGCGAAATAGGCAATTTCCACGTTATGGCCGATCTTTAAGTTCCCCTTGTAATCGTCAATATCGTGCATAATGCACTTTACTAAAGTGGACTTTCCCGCGCCGTTTTTACCTACAAATGCCACTTTATCGCCTCTGCGAAGAGTCATATTGACATCGGAGAAAACCTCATGCGTACCATACGCTTTTGACAGATTCTCAACAATTAGCGGGAAATCTCCACTTCGTGTTGCCGGCGGAAAGCGGAAGTGCATCTGCGAACGGTCTATTTCGTCCATTTCAATGCGCTCAACCTTTTCCAATTGCTTGATACGGCTCTGCACTTGTACCGCTTTGGTCGGTTTGTAGCGGAAGCGTTCAATAAATGCTTCCGTATCCTCAATCATCTTTTGCTGATTTTCATATGCGCGCCGCTGATAGGCAAGCCTTTCTTCCCGAAGTGCCTTATATTGCGAATAGGGGCACTTATAGTCATATAGATTTGATAGTTCGAGCTCAATCGTACGGGTGGTAGTTGCATCCAAAAAGCGCTTGTCGTGCGAAACGAGTAATAGTGATGCCGAACTATTACGAAGAAAATTTTCCAGCCATTGAACCGATTCTATATCAAGGTGATTGGTAGGTTCGTCCAAAAGAAGTACCTCCGGTTTGCGCAGTAGTATCTTAGCCAATTCGATACGCATACGCCATCCTCCGCTAAATTCGCTCGTGGGGCGGTCAAAGTCGCTTTTTTCAAATCCCAAACCCAATAGGGTTCGTTCCATCTCCGCTTCGTGGTTTTCCTGCTGTAACAGCGTGAGATGCTCGTTTGCCGCCGTGAATCGTTCTATCAAATCAAGATAACTTTCGCTATCGCGATCGGTACGTATTTCCAGTTCCCGCTGTAGTTCAGCCACTTTGCGTTGCAACGCTTCATCCGAAGCGAATACTTCCGCTACTTCGCTTCTCAGGGTTGTTTTGTCCTGAAGAGGCATTGTTTGAGGCAGATAGCCCACGGAGGCGGCATTAGGAACTGCCACCGTGCCGCTTGTGGGTGTATACTTACCGGCAATAATCTTGATGAGCGTGCTCTTGCCTGCCCCATTTTTACCCACTAAAGCGACCTTCTCTTTATCGCCTATGGTGAACGAGATGCCGTCAAAGAGCATCCTTTTCCCAAAATCTACCGTCAGTTCGTGTACAGAAATCATTGAATTCGTTTCAAAATGGCGTATGCCTCATAAAGTCCCAGCTCACCCGCTTTACTAAGTGCGGCTACCGCCTCGGCGCGTTTACCGGTGGAGAGCAACAAAAGACCCATATTATAATATGCCTCTGCCGGCGCGTGTGGAGCTGCCAAAGCGGCTTTGTAGTAAGCAAGAGCCTCCTCTTTTTGCCCTTTTCGTTCGGATAAAACCGCCATATTGTATAGAGCAACCGCCATATGGGGATCTTGCTCCAGAACAAACTTCAGATCTTTGTAAGCAGATTCATACGCTTTTGCTGCATAACCGCTTTCGTTATAGCCGGTTACGGCACTCATAGGGCTATTTTCTTCCTTTTCTACGGAGCCTAACTTATTGCTTCCGAGCGAGGCTCTCCGCAACGAAGTAAAGGCGCGAAGCATACGTACCGGTAAATGAACCGGATCCAGTTCAACGGCACGATCGAGATGCGCTGCTGCTCCTTCCACATCTGCCAATAGGAATTTATATAGAGCTATCGTAAAATGCTCATCCGCAGTTTTCTTCGGATGAGCCTCCAGCTCCGTAAGTTGTTGCTGTGCATCAGCCACCTCTGCACTATCCAAAGGCATCGGCAAAGCCATCGCCGCCAATCGGTGTATCGGTTTGGTACGTTCGTTGTAGGCAGCCACGGCACTTATGTAGCGTTGGCGGTCGTATTGCTTTACATTTGGATAGAAAGTAAACGTAATCATCGGCATTGAGGTGATAATGCCTTCGGTATCTTGTACTCTACCACGCAGACTTTCCGGAAGCGTTCCCCGGCGCGATAGGTCGGATGAGCCGGTTGCCGCCAGTAGTTTTCCATAAGCTTCTATGGTACTTTCCTCCTCACTACGGGTACTATCGGCTTGCGGGGTTGCGCTGGTGGGTTGTTTTGATGCAACTACACCTCTTTTCTGCGGATTATAGGCGCGCCACTCATCCCGATCCGCTCCGGCTCGGTCTCCCATTCTACGCTTCGCTTCGGCTCGCGCCAGCAGACCCACTTGGAAGCGGGGGTATCGTTCCAATACTTTGTTGAAATAGCCCAACGCATCGGCATATTTCCCCAGCTGTAGCGATATACGTCCCGCATTGAATAGCGCCATATAGTTATTGGGATTTGCCTTGATAACTTCCTTAAAATCACTCAGCGCATTATTATTATCACCCACATAACCAAGCAGTTGTGCACGATTGAAGCGTGCCGTTACGTTATCGGGTGCCAAATCGATGGCTCGGTTGTAATCCTCCAATGCGCCTGAAAGGTTCCCTACGCGGTAGCGTGCCAATCCTCTATTGATATACACCTCTTCCTTATCCGGAGCATTCCGCTCGGCACAATCGTAGTAACCGATGGCTTCCTTGTATTGTTCCCGTGCCGCCAGCACGGCGCCTTTCATCACGAATGCCTGATACAGAGTAGAATCGGATTCTTTAATCGCCGAATCTATATAAGTAATCGCTTGTGTCGTATCTTTACGGGCAAGAGCTATATCACCCCGTAGCGCCAGTGAGAGCGGATAACTTTTGAACGATTGACTCAATGTTCCGGCCAAACTATCCGCCGAAGCATATTGCTCTATAGCGCGGTAAGAAAGTGCCATATTGAAGCGAATAGCGGCATCGTCCGGCATAACGGCAAGCGCTGTTCGATAATCGGCAAGTGCTTTTTCGTATTCTGAGCGCCCTTGCCGCGCAATAGCTCTAATGAGATAGGCGCGCGTCAGAAAGGCATTACGGCTCAATGCTTTAGAGGCATCCGCCTCAGCACCTGCCAAATCGTCCAACATTAATTTGGCATAGCCTCGCAATAGGTATGGTTCTGCCTGCTCCGGACGGGCCTCAATCACGCGGTTAAAGTAGCCGATTGCTACCACGTAATCATTGAAAAACAGCGCATTCCGACCGATATCGGTAACTCTCCGAATATCCAGTTGCGCAAAGACTGCCGTCAACCCGCAAAGGCAGAGCGCAAACGTAAGCAAAGCACGGCGCACGGCTCTTTTTCTCCTTAGTTTTTCTTTCTTTTTGGCGGAGCAGCAACGTAAGCGTAATCCGGTCTTACGTGACCCTCCTCAATATCACGCAAACGCTTTTTGAGTAACTGTTTGCGTAGGGAACTAACCCGATCCGTAAATAGTACCCCCTCCAGATGGTCATATTCATGTTGTACGATGCGTGCCGCATAACCGGAGAGCGTTTCCGTATGCGGAGCAAAATGCTCATCTACGTACTCAATGGTGATGGTGCCCGGGCGTTTCACCTTTTCGTAAATAAAAGGTATACTAAGGCACCCTTCGTCAAAACTGACCTCCTCGCCCGTTTCCTCCGTGATATGGGCATTAATTAGGCAACGCTTAAAGCCGGCACATTCGGGGAAATCCTGCTTCAGCGCATCGCCATCAATCACGATTAACCGAATCGGGAGCCCAATTTGCGGAGCCGCCAGTCCTACGCCGTCAGAGTGATACATAGTTTCCCACATATCCGCTATAAGTTGCTCTAATCCTGCGTATTCTGCCGTTATATCTTTTGCTTGTTCCCTCAGATGAGGATGTCCGTATAAATATATGGGTAGCATGGTGTTTTTTCTTCTTTCTTACTGTTCCTCAGACTGTTGATACTGAAGCGATGAGAGATAGCTCTGCAACAGAATGGTGGCACTGACCCTATCCACTAATGCTTTGTCCCGCCGACGCTGCTTTTTGCCTATTCCACTTGCCAAAATAGCTTTATGCGCCAGCACACTGGTATAGCGTTCATCGTAGAGTTCCACCGGTATAGTGGGAAACGCCTGCCCCAGACGAGCTACAAACGAGCGGATGGCACCCATACTTTCGCTGGGCAATCCATTATTCTGAACTGCTTTGCCCACGATGATCCGATCCACTGTTTCCTTCGATACATATTCCTTCAGAAACGGGATAACCTCACCTGGGGGCAGTGTAGTCAATGCCCCGGGGACGATACGCAGCACATCCGTAACCGCTATGCCGCATCGCTTTTTGCCGTAATCTATTGCTATCAGCCTACCCATCCTTAGGCGCAAAGGTAGCAAATCAATGCCAATCACCCACTTGCACGCTCTCGCGCCGCCCAACGCACCATACTAAAGCAAAAGAAAGCGCCGTTTTGCAGCATTTTGTCGGGATGAGTGCTCGGAATGGCGCGTTAACGCTACCTTTGCGTTATGAACGAATGGAACGAAACAGAGGGAGGCAAAATAGCATGAATCCGCTTTCACCGCATATCGAAGAGGCTGAAAAAGAGCGTCTACTGGGACTTGGCGCCACGCATCCGGGTATTCGTCGCGTGGTGGCACTGAAGGAGGCGCATGCGGCTCCGTATCTGTGCCGCGCCACGGGGCTATCGGGCAGCGCGGATTCAGTTGTTTTGGCTCTGCTTGGCGGTACCGTTCCGGTCATTGCCGTAGCCGAAGACGAGGAACACGCCGGTTATCTCTATTCGGATATGGCGCAAATCATCGGTACAAACAACTTGCTTTTCTTTCCATCGGCATACCGACGCCACATTAAGTACGGACATACCGACGAAGCGAACGAAGTGATGCGCACAGAGCTACTTGCGCGTCTCGCATCCGGTGCTAAACCGCACATCGTTACCTATGGAGCGGCGCTCGCCGAACGGCTTCCGGAGAAGGATTCCTTCGAACGGCAACTTTTCAAAGTAACCAAGGGCGCGCAGCTCGATACGGAGCAGCTCCGCGCATGGCTTGTAGCGGAGGAATTCAACATAGTGGATTACGTCTATTCGCCCGGGGAAGCGGCGTTCCGCGGTAGTATTATCGATATTTTCGGATATGGTGGCGAAGAGCCAATACGTATAGACCTATTCGGCAACGAGGTTGAGAGTATCCGACGTTTTGCCGTACGCGATCAGCTTTCCTTGGGAAGCGTGGAGGAAGTAGTCATAGCGGCACGGAGTAACCGCACGGAGGCAGTAGGAAATTCCCTCTTAGAGCGGCTTTCGGAGGATTATTTACTTTACTTCAGAGATAGGGAGCTTTCGCTCGGACAGATCCGTCAATTGAAAGCAGAGAAAGCCGTTGTGGTAGAGGGAGAAGGGTTCGCTTCGGACGCAGAAATGCAGCGCCTTTTGCTTCCTTCGGAGGCAGTTGCCGAACAAGCGGAACATTTATGGCAAATGGCGGCTCCCGGAGCCGAAAAGAACGCGGAGATTGTTGCCTTTCATACCAAGCCGCAACCGCCTTTCCGCAAGGATTTCGAGCTGTTCACCGAAGCTCTAATGCGCTATCGCGAGGAGCAAAAAATGGTTTTCTTCCTCACGGAGAACGCGTCTCAGGCGGAACGTCTCAAGGAAATAGTAACCGATCTCGGTGGCGCTGAGTTAGTTCCGCGCATTTTACCCCTTACACTGCACGAAGGCTTTGAGGATGAGGACGCTAAGATGGTGTTCATTACGGATCACCAGCTATTTGAACGCTACCACAAGTACAACATCCGCGCGGAAAAGATCCGTGGCAATAAAGTAGCCCTTACCCTCGAAGAGCTGCAACGCTTCGCTCCGGGCGATTATATCGTGCATTACGACCACGGCATCGGGCAGTTCGCCGGGCTGTTCAAAACAAAGATTGGCGATGTAGAGCAGGAAGTTATTAAAATTCTATACCGCAACAACGATTATATCTATGTAAACCTGCACAGCCTGCACAAACTGTCAAAATACCGCGGAAAGGAAGATGTACCGCCGGAGCTGAGTGAATTGGGCGGTGGTGCATGGCAGCGGCTCAAGGAACGCACCAAGAAAAAGGTAAAGGATATTGCTCGCGATCTTATCAAACTGTATGCCGCTCGCAAGGAGGCAGAGGGCTTTGCATTCAGTCTGGATAGTTATTTGCAGCACGAGTTGGAAGCTTCCTTTATCTATGAGGAAACACCTGACCAAGCCAAAGCGGTGGAAGCGGTCAAAACGGATATGGAGAGCCGCCAGCCGATGGATAGGCTCATCTGTGGCGATGTAGGTTTCGGCAAAACAGAAGTAGCGATGCGCGCCGCATTCAAGGCGGTTGCCGATAGCAAGCAGGTTGCCGTTTTGGTGCCCACAACATTGCTCGCGTACCAGCATTACCGCACATTTACGGAGCGGTTCAAGGGCTTCCCCGTCACGATAGCCTACTATTCGCGTGCCAAGGGGACAAAAGAGTCAAAAGCGATCCTCGAAGGGCTGAAATCGGGACGCGTCGATATTGTGATCGGCACGCATCGACTAACCGGCAAAGAGGTTGAGTTTAAGGATCTTGGCTTACTCATTATCGACGAGGAACAGAAGTTTGGCGTTGCCGTTAAGGAAAAGCTCCGCAAAATGCAGGTAAACGTGGATACGCTCACCATGAGTGCCACGCCGATACCGCGTACGCTTCAGTTCTCGCTTATGGGCACGCGCGACCTTTCCAACATAATGACGCCGCCACGCAACCGCTATCCCATCGCCACGGCACGGATCTCTTTCTCCATCGAACAGATCGGCGAAGCGATCAATTACGAGCTAAGCCGCAACGGGCAGGTCTATTTTGTACACAATCGGATAGGTGATATCGAGGCGTTAGCGGACAAATTGCGCAAAGAGGTGCCGGATGCTCGCATAGCAGTGGGGCACGGCAGAATGAATCAAGCTGAACTTGAGGAGCTTATACTATCTTTTTCGCGCTACGAGTACGATGTTTTGGTCGCCACTACTATTATTGAAAACGGCATCGACGTACCCAACGCCAACACCATATTCATTGACGACGCCGAGCGCTACGGACTGAGCGATTTGCACCAACTGCGCGGCAGAGTGGGACGAAGCAACAAAAAGGCGTTTTGTTACCTGATTACGCCGCCACCCGAACAGTTAAGCAGCGTGGCGCGCAGGCGGATTAAGGCCATCGAAACCTACTCCGATCTCGGTAGCGGGATGCGTATCGCCTTGCAGGACCTTGATATACGCGGAGCCGGCAATGTGTTTGGCAGCGAACAAAGCGGGTTTATTGCCGATTTAGGCTTCGATGCATACCATAAGCTCTTTAATGAAGCGGTACGCGAGGTTAAAACGGAGGAATTCCCCGAATACTTCAAGGACGAAGTGCGCCAAGCAGCGTTCGATAATGAGGGCGAAACGCTCTTCGAAAGCGACCTTGCCCTCTCGCTTCCTCCCGACTATGTACCGGACGATGGCGAGCGTATTGAACTATACCGCCGTTTGGACGGGCTGAACGATGAAGCCGAAGTAGCGCAATTTAGGGACGAACTGCGCGATCGCTTCGGACCGCTCCCCGATAGTGCCCTACAACTTATCGACGTACCCCGCGTGCGCTCCGTAGCGCGTGCTATGGGATTCCGCCGCGTTGTATTGCGTGAGGGTAAATTGCGTCTTTTCCTTCCCGAGAATGCATCGGACGCCTACTACCAATCCGCAGAGTTTGATGCCGTTATCACCTATGCAACTATTCACGCCGAGCGGTGCCGTTTGGAAGAAAGTAGGCGGGGAAGCCGGCTCTTACGTATCGAAAAGGTCAAAAGCGTGCCGGAAGCGCTAACGATTCTCCGTGCTCTATCCGCCACCAAACCAACCCTGCCCAAACAGTGAACCGGTAACGGCTGACAATACCTATATACCTTTGCCGCAAAAGGTATATACCTATCTGAGCAAAGGTATATACATATCAACGGAGAGGTATATACCTTTTGTCCGGCTCCATGCTCACTGTTAGGAATTAGCTCCCTAAAGGGGTATCTTTGCCGTAGATAGAAAGGATATGTGGAACGACTAAACTAACAGACTGCTATTATGGAAAAACAGACGTATGTACTGAAGTGGGATAAACTGGCAGTAGGGATTACCATATTTTGTACGCTTGCAGCAATTAATGTAATCGCTTTTGGCTGCCTTTCCCAAGGGTGGCAACGTTGGATTAGCATCTTGGTCGGCTTGTTTATAACTATTCCCAGTGCGCTGATGTGCCCCCTATCGGTTACCAAAGAGGGGGATACGCTCACCGTGAAACATCTGCTGCACAAAAAGCACATCTTGCTTTCGAAATACAAAGCCACCACCCTCCCAAACGGATTCTCCCTGAATGGGTTTTGGCGACTGTGCGCTTCCGGCGGCATGATGGGCTATTGGGGGCTGTGGAGCGATGGAAGAGGGCACCGATACAGCTCCTTCCTAACTCACCGCAAAAGGGACGTGCAGCAGCTCGAACCCCTGCTCCCCAACAAAAAGAGGCGCATCCTTGTAAACTGCCCTGCCGAGTGGCTCACCTCCTCCATCCCCAAAGAGCAGAAAAAAGAAGCCGAATACGACGAAATATGACTATCTTTGCAAGGAGAACAAAATAGGAATATTAGAACCGTACAACTATGGAGATAGTAATGATTAACGGGCGCGAAATATTGGATTCGCGCGGAAACCCTACGGTAGAGGTAGAAGTGGAATTGAGCGACGGTATTGTAGGTCGCGCTTCCGTACCGAGCGGAGCTTCCACAGGAGAACACGAAGCAGTAGAACTTCGTGACGGAAACAAACAGCGTTATGAAGGCAAAGGCGTTGAAAAAGCGGTAGAAAACGTCAACAACGTAATTGCTCCTGCTCTTTTCGGTATGAGCGTATTTGAACAACGCGCTATAGACAAAAAGATGATCGAACTGGACGGAACGCCCAATAAATCCAACTTGGGAGCGAATGCCATTTTAGGTGTTTCGCTCGCTGTGGCACAAGCTGCCGCACGTGAATTGGGGCTTCCGCTGTACCGCTACTTGGGCGGCGTTAATGGTCATATTCTGCCGATCCCGATGATGAACATCATCAACGGAGGCTCACACAGCGATGCGCCTATCGCTTTCCAGGAATTTATGATCCGCCCCGTGGGCGCTGCTACGTTCCGCGAAGGGCTCCGCATGGGTGCAGAAGTATTCCACGCGCTGAAAAAGGTACTTAAAGCGCGCGGGCTCAGTACAGCCGTTGGCGACGAAGGCGGATTTGCTCCTAATTTGGAAGGTACCGAAGATGCGCTTCGCAGTATCATTGAGGCAGTTAAGCAAGCCGGTTACGAACCGGGCAAGGATATTCGCATCGCATTAGATTGCGCCGCCAGCGAATTCTTTGATGGTTCTGTTTACGATTACAGCAAGTTTGAAGGGGAAAGCGGTGCCAAGCGTAGCATTGAAGAACAAGTGGCTTACCTCAAACAACTTACTGAAACATTCCCCATCGATTCGATAGAAGATGGTATGGGTGAGAATGACTGGGAAGGATGGGCTCTGCTGACGCGCGAATTGGGCGATAAGATCCAGTTGGTGGGCGATGACCTGTTCGTAACCAATGTGGAATATCTGCGCAAGGGAATCCAACAACATTGTGCCAATTCGATACTAATTAAGGTAAACCAGATCGGTACGCTGAGCGAAACGCTCGATGCTATCGATTTAGCGCATCGTAACGGCTATACGGCTGTTGTATCACACCGAAGCGGTGAAACGGAGGATACCACCATTGCGGATATTGCCGTTGCCACCAATGCAGGACAGATTAAGACCGGTTCCTTGAGCCGTACGGATCGTATCGCTAAGTACAATCAGCTGTTGCGCATCGAGGAAGCACTGGACGAAACCGCACGTTACGGATATCCCTCTGCTTGCGAGGATTAAGCGCATCACATACATAAGCATAATTTGTAACTTTAATACGAGCATCGGGGCTGTGACTTACACACGCTCCGGTGCTTCTTTCCATTGAAAAACAAGCTTCCTTTTACTATACGTTTGCGCTGGGCGGCGGTGAGGCTCTATGCCTGCATTCCGGAGCCACTGCTCAGGTTGCTCGTTCGTCCGAATGCGTTTCTGCTACGTTGTATCGTTCGTTACCGCAGAAACGTGGTGAGAAGCAATCTGCGCCGTGCCTTTCCGCAAGCAGATCAAGCACAGCTGCGTGCAACAGAAGTGCGTTTCTACCGGCATCTTGCCGCAATGTTCCTGATGGGCTTAAAAGTGCCGTTTGAGAGCGAAAAGCGGTTGCGCAAGCATTTCTCCCTAAAAGGCTTGGAGCTGATTACCGATTTAAAGAAAAAAGGGTATAAAACCATCTTTGTAACTATGGGGCATTGTGGCGATTGGGAGCTTTTTTCCGCTTCACCCATCTACCTTAATGCACTCGGAATCAAGCTGGTTAATGTGTATAAAGCGCTACATAATGCTTCGGGCGACCTGATTGCCAAACGATTGCGTACCATGCACGGCGCGGAAGCTATAGAGATGTTTGAGGTTCCCCGCTATGTGCTTGCCGCTCAGAATGCTACGAATGACGCTGAAACACGATTAGTCGTATTTCTCGCCGACCAATGTCCCGGACGGGAACAAGCGCATTATGGCACGCTCTTCCTGAACCAACCCACAACATTCCTGGACGGTTGGGCGCGTTTAGCGCATAAATTGGGCTTACCTGTGGTTTACCTCGAAATAGTACCACAGCGGCGGGGCCGTCATTGGCAAGGAACTATGCAACTACTCACTGCCGATGCGGCACAAATGAGTATACCGGAGCTTATGGAACGATACGTAACCGCGCTCGAGCGAAACATACGTCGCGCGCCTTCCTTCTGGCTCTGGAGCCACAAACGTTGGCGCTTTACGCCCGACGATATCCCCGGAATTGTTCGTTCGAATACACTTAGCAATAGAGCCTCTGCATCTGCATAAGAAATAGTTTTTGTAAGTTTGCCATCGGTATGGGATACTATTTGGCAAGTTACGCATACCATGGGAGTACGAAAAGGAGGTGTGGCAATGGGATCACTCACAATCATACCCACTCCGGTAGGCAATCTGAAGGACATCACCCTGAGGGCCTTAGAGGAGTTACAGCAAGCCGATCTAATATTGGCTGAGGACACGCGCACATCGAGTGTCCTGCTCAAGCATTACGATATTCGGAAACCTATGGAGAGCCACCACAAATTCAACGAATACAAGGAAGCGGACGAAATGGCGCAGCGCATCGCCTCCGGCCTTCGTGTAGCGCTTATTTCGGATGCCGGCACCCCGCTCATCAGCGATCCCGGCAGTTTTCTTGTAAAAGCGTGCCGCGAAGAGGGCGTTCCCGTATCCTGCCTTCCCGGAGCTACGGCTCTCATTCCCGCATTGGTTATGAGCGGGCTCTCAACGGAACGCTTCGCTTTCGAAGGCTTTCTACCGGTAAAAAAGGGACGGCAGACGAAGCTCGCGGAGCTATCTCACGAACCACGAACAATAATCTTCTACGAATCGCCGTTCCGTGTACAGCGAACGCTCCGCGACCTATGCATCGCCTTTGGTAGCGATCGCCAAGCCGTCACCGTACGCGAACTATCCAAAATACACGAAGAGGTACAGAGCGGCACCCTAAACGAGCTGGCCGATTTCTACCAAACCACGCCGCCGAAAGGCGAGTTCGTCCTCTTAGTGCAGGGAACCGATGAGCTAAAATCATCACAGAAAAAGGAACAAAAACGCAAACAACAGGAACAAGAACCATAATAAACAGAAGTATAATAAGGGAGAATAGAACAATGAAAACAAGATTTCTTACATTCGCAGCCGCCCTCTTTGTGGCGTTGCTCACCCTCGCCTCTTGCGGCAAGAATTCGGGTGCCTATAAGACCCTCAAGCAAGACTACGACTCGGTAGTAGCGGTCAATACGGTATACCAAACTCAAATGAACGAATTCGATGCCATTATCGGGCGTGTGATCGACAACTTCCAGGAAATCAATGCTATGGAAGGAATGATCAGCCCCAATCCGCTTAACGGCGAAGTTAACATGAGCCGTAGCGAACGCATTGAGGATAATATCCGGATGATTAACGAACGTCTCCGCAACAACCGTCAGGAATTGGCAAGCCTTAACGAAAAACTCAAAGCCAGTGGCGCTAAGAATGCCGTGCTCACACGCACCATCGCTTCGCTGGAAAAGCAATTGAAGGATAAAACGCAGGAAATTCTGCAATTAACCGAAGAACTTAAGAGCAAGAACCTGCAGATCGGCATCCTCGATTCAATGGTAACCGAACTGAGCGGCTCTATTGAAGCGCAGAAGGAAGTAACCCGCAAGCAGGGCGAAGAACTCTCGCGTCAGGAAGCAGCCGCCAACACCGTTCGCTACTGCGTTGGAACAATGAACGACCTTAAGGAAATGAAGATCGTGAAGAATGGCAAGGTGGAAGCCAGCGATTACGTGAGCGATTACTACCGTCAGGTGGATCGCCGCTCCTTCACTTCGCTGCCGCTGCTCTCCAAAAAGGCTGAACTGCTGACACCGCACCCCGCTAACTCCTATCGCCTGGTTGAAGGTGCCGATAAGAACCTCACCTTGGAAATCTCCGATCCAACTGCATTCTGGAGCCTATCCAAGACCCTTGTCGTTCGCGTTTACTAATTCGCGGCGTCTATTAAAATCACACGGAGCAACCTCTCTTTTACGGGGATGGTTGCTCCGTTTCGTTTTTTCTATCTAAAATGATCCACGCCAAGCAACTTCTCATCGATCTCGACGATACCCTTTGGGATACGTACCACAACAACAAGCATGCGCTCAGCATCCTTTACGAGAAACACGGATGGAGCGCCTTCTTCAGCTCCTTTGAGGCGTACTTTGCGCTCTATATGCCGCACTGCAACCATCTCTGGCATTTGTACCGAACCGGCGTGATTAATAAGCAGTCCCTCACCATTGCCCGATTGGCGTATCCCCTTCATTTGGCGGGACAATCCGTCACCGCGGAGCAGATGTTGGCTTTGAACGACGAATTTATGGCGTTGGTTAAGTGTGAAACCGCATGCGTTGAGGGCGCTCTCGATATGCTTGCGCTACTGAAGCCCCACTTCAAAATCTATATTATTACCAACGGATGGACCGAAGTGCAATCTGCCAAATTGAACAAAAGCGGCATAGCGCCTTACGTTGACCAAGTATTCATCAGCGAGCAGATTGGCTGCCACAAACCCGATCCGCAATTCTTTCACGCCGTGCTGACCGCTACCAACAGCCGAAAGAGCGAATCGGTCGTCATCGGAGATAGCTGGCATGCCGACATAGCCGGGGCAGCCGCTTACGGATTGCACGCTATTTGGTTCAATCCGCAACACGAGCCGCTTCCCGAGAGCTTCGATCCGGCGCCGTTAATCGTCACTTCTCTCGACCAAATTCCTCCGCTGCTTCTCCCCCCTACCCCGATACCCATCTCGTAATCCGACCCGCTCCGCGCCTCCGCCTCAGCGCAAGAGCCGCCTCACCTCAGCGCCCCTTCGCCCACCAACCCACGCACGTTCCGCCCCACCACACCTGTAGAACGGCACTGTCCCTCCCCGGCTTTTGCCCCTTTTCCCCGCATGAGCCGCCCCGCATCCACGCCCCTTCTCGCGCTTATCTACCGAGGAAGCAAAGCGGTTGTATGATGAAATTGGAGCGGTTGTCCCGTACAAACGAATCGTTGCTCCCATGCTGTTCGAGCGGTTGTATGGAGGTATCAGGGAAAAGTCTATAGGGTATCCGAAGAAAGTCTATAGAGTTTTCCGAAAAAGTCTATAGAGTATTTTCCGAAAGTCTATAGACTTTTCTCCAACTGCACCGTACATCCACCCCGATACCTCCCATCCTTCATTTGAATATCTCCTTACTTCCATAGCGTTTCATCGTAACCTACACCTCGATATGCATAATCCTCTGAACCAACCCCTCCCTACTTCCGCCTCAATATCTGCCGCACTGCGCTTGGCTTCACTGCGGTCAGCGTAGCAGTTCTACGGTAAAAAAGAAACGAATTGTGCGGAATCAGGTACATTTGCACCGAGCTCCGTTACCGCGGATACCGGCACCGACCGGCGAAGCGTACGCCGATCCACCGGCATATCAACGGATAGTGCCACCGAGGGTGCCCTGTCGGTACAGAATAGAGATGGGCGCCGAGCAGGACAGAGATAGAAATACGGTGCGGGATCGGCACCGGTACTAATGCGTTCAAACTGAGGAGGCACGGCGGAAAATACGGAGGAGACGTAGCGGAGATACGGAGGAATGCAGAGGAGATACGGAGGAGACGTAGCGGGATACGGAGGAAATACGAAGCGAATTCGGGGACGATAATAGAACGATACGGAGGAAGCAAGGAGCAATGAGGGATAACGAACGAGGAAGAAGCAGGAGCGTGGCGCTCTCCACGCCTGTGGAGCAGTGGAAGATGGCGTGTAACGACAGGTCGCTACGCTACGGTATGCGGCTCATGTCGCTCGGTAGCTGTTTCAGCGATAACATCGCTCAGCGGCTACACGGCTTAGGTTTCGACATATTGGTAAATCCGTATGGCACGCTCTATAATCCGCTTTCGATCGCGCGTGCCTTGGAAGAGTTGCTCGATGCGGAACGGCACTACACTTGTGAGCAATTGATTCGGGCAAACGGAGTATGGGTCAACCTGATGCATCACTCATCGTTCAGCGATACGGATGAAGCGGCTCTGGTGGCGCATCTGAATGAAACGTTGGATCGCTCGAGGCTCTATGCGAAGGAAGCAGATTGGCTTCTGCTGACACTGGGCTCCTCCTACTGCTATTGGTGGAAGGCGAGCGGCGAGGTGGTAGCTAATTGCCACCGTTTGCCGGCGGAGCTGTTCGAGCATCGAATGGCATCGGTGGCGGAAATGGAGCTTCGGCTCACAGCAGCGCTGGATAGGTTGCTGGAGCGAAATCGGTCGCTCTGCGTGCTGCTCACTATTAGTCCGATTCGCTATTTGGCATACGGCGCAGAGGGAAATGCGGAGAGCAAGGCGCGTTTGGTGCTACTCAAGGAGGCGCTCAAAGCACGCTACGGAGCGCGTTTGAGCTACTTTCCATCGTACGAAATTATGCTGGACGAACTGCGGGACTATCGCTTCTACGCAGAAGATTTGATTCATCCGTCCGAAACGGCGGTTCGTATTCTATTTGAACGGCTTATGGATGGCTGGTTGGATGCTTCCGCCATGGAGGCATTAGGGTCGGCTGAGGCGCTGCAACGCTTAGTTCGGCACCGGCCGAAGGACAAAGCGGCTCACCGCGCACAGATAGAGCGTGCGGCATCGCTACTGGCAACGCGCTTCCCGGAGGTACAAACGGAGCAAATTCTACGAAGTTAGAAGGCGGCGGAAAGGCGAATGTTGAGCTGCCGACGCGTGAGATAGTTCGGTACGGCAAAGATGTGGTTGTTTGCGTCCGTAACCCAGTAGTAGCCGCCCGCGTTGGCGTTATCGAAAAGATTGAAGAGATCGACCGATGCCTCTATATATTTGAATACATCCCACGCTGAGGCGCGGCGGTTGCGGGTACGCTCGAAAAAGCGATAGGTGAGCCCGATGTCCACACGCATATAGGGTTTACCGGTAAAGACCGGTAGCTCGAAGCCGGCGGCAGGCTTGAATTGGGGTAATCCACCCGATAGCAAGCCCCTCAAACTGAGGCTTATGGGCTTAAAACCAGGGAAGTAATCGCGGAAGAAAAGCGAGCAGTTGTACAAAGGTGCGTTGGGAAGCCGCATTGAGCCTATTCCGGGGAGCGTTTGGCGGCTGTGAAGCAGCGAAGCGGTCACCCACGAATCCACGCCCGGCACGAACTCGCCGAAAAGTTTCAGGTCAATTCCCGCCGCACATCCGCTACCCACGTTGGCACCCATATAGCGGATTTTGACATTATCTACGCGATATGGATTGATGTGGAACAGATATTTGAAGTAAACTTCCGCCGTGAACTTGAAGGGGCGCCCTGCCTGTCGGAAGGCATAATCGGCGCCGGCAACCAAATGCACGGAGCCTTGCGACTTAATCTTTCGGTTAAGCGCCACATAGTTGTTACCCGCTTCGTCCGGTACAATGGTGCGCAATTCCTTATAGAATGGGGCTTGATAGTACAAACCTGCGGCGGTGCGCAGCAATAAATCGGGAACCGCTTTGGGACGATAGGATGCTACCAAACGCGGGCTTATAATGAATTCCTTGTTAAAGGACCACCAGGAGGCGCGCAAGCCGGGTACCAAGCGCCACTGCCCAAGCTGCATTTCGTTTTGCGCAAAGAGGGAAGCGCGCACCGAGTGCATACGTTGCGCAGAATAGAGATTATAAAGCACTTCGAGGCGATCCTCGTAATGCGGCCGATTGTATCCGGCGGAATCGAGAAGGGTCCATTCGGATATATCGTCTTTTACCTGTTCTATGCGCACATCGGCACCGGTTCGGAGCGTATTAAGCCGGTTCCACACAAAAGTTAGGCGGTAGGAGGCGGTCAGCAGGCGTGAATCGAGCTTATTGCGCCCATGTTCCAGGTTACTACCGGTAGCGAGGGCTCCCAAGGATACATCTCCGGGGAGCGCATCTTGGCCTGTTTTGGCATCGCCCTGTAGGAAGTAGCTGCCCTCGATATCATAGGTTTCGCGCTCACGGCTGCCAAAGAGCGCCACGCTGAGGCTATGGCGCACGGATTCATTTTGCGTATAATCGGCGGTAAAGGCGCCATAAGCGGAGAGGAAGTTATCCTGCTCGCGCCCATCGAAGTAGATGCGAAGCTTCTTCAGGTTAGTAGTTGTGCCAAAAACGGTCTCCCTCGTTTGAGGGATAAAGGTATAATCCGTTAGCGATACGTTAGCAAGAAGCGACAGTTGCCACTTGGACGAAAGGCGCTGCACCATATAGGTTTGCGCGTCTAAGTATAGCGGGCGGTACTCGCCTTTGGTTTCCAATGAGGAGAGCATGTTACGCCCATCCTTAAAGCGCACGCCTGTGATTTGCGAAAAACCACCCTTATGCGAGCCGATATAGAGGTTATCGCCCTGCAATCCCAAGTCCACGACGGCTTCGAACTGAGCCGGCTTTTTGTAGCGAATATCCAACACGCTGGACATTTTGTCGCCATACTCTGCCGTAAAGCCACCGGCGGAAAAATCCACCCGTTCGGTCATTCGCGGATTAACAAAGCTGAGCCCCTCCTGTTGTGCGGAACGAACGAGCAGCGGACGGGCTATTTCCATTCCGTTCACGTAGATCATGTTTTCGTCGTAACTACCGCCACGCACGCTGTATTGGCTACTTAGCTCGTTGTTTTGCGTTACCCCTGCGTAGGTAGCCACCAACGCTTCCACGCCCGCCACCGGTGCTGCCGCGATGAGCACATGCTCGGGCTTGATCTGCTCCATACTTTTTTTGCGCCCCGTTGCGGTTACGGTAACGCCTTCCAAGGCGATTGCCTCGTCGGGCAGGGATACATCCAAACGGAGCGAATCCTTAATTCCGCCCGGGAACGGCTTGGTTACTGTGCGATAGCCTATGGCGCTGAACAGAATTGCGGTGGAATCCTCTATCGGAAGCAGAGTAAAGCTGTACCGACCTTTCAGATCGGTAGCGCCACCGATCGCTTTTCCCGATAGTTTTACATTGGCAAACGGCACCGGATCTCCGTCGCGATCCGTCACAATGCCGTGGATACGGATGCGCTGCGCAGAGGCTTCCGGTATACAGCATTGCAAAAATAGTGCCAAACCGATCAACAGGCACCAATGTCCTTTCATTGCCTTCATAGCGCAAAAGTAGCCTTTTTGTGCCACAATCCCTTTCAATTGCCGCAATACGATGCTTTTAAACGCCGTTCGCCCGCACTCCTTCTTCCGGAACACGGGCGAACGATCATTTCCACTGTAGGGGGAACCTTTTAGCGTATACGCAAGGTTTTACCCTCTCTGATGGTTGTTTTGGTCGATATCTTATTGATTTGGCACAGCTTTTTCACGGGCACACCGGTCTTTTTGGATATACCGCTGAGTGTATCGCCCTTACGGATGCGGTACACTTGAGGCTTATGTGCCTTTTGTGCATTAGACTTTTTGTAGCCGTTCTTTGCGGGGCGAGCCGATGCATAGCTACTTGCTGCGCGCGATGTTGCACCACGCCTAAAGGTATATATATCCCTCAGTGGCGAGCCGTTTGCAAAGTCGATGATTTGGGTCGGGTTAATATCGATTCCCATAAAGCGGCATTCAAAATGAAGATGCGGACCGGTGCTTCTGCCGGTAGAACCGCCTAAGCCGATCGCTTCGCCGGCACGCACAACTTCGTTTTCACGCACCAAATGGCGGCTCATATGTCCGTAAACGGTTTCCAACCCGTTGGGGTGGCGAATTACCACATACTTGCCGTAACCGCCGCCTTCGTAATCCACAATACGCACTTTACCATCGAAAGCGGAGCGCACGGTATCGCCCGTGTGCAAGCCGATATCCATCCCCCGATGCATACGCCCAAAGCGTTTCCGATAGCCGTAATTGGAGGTTATACGTATCGCCCCGTCAAGCGGCATAATAAAGCCGTTGCAATCTATTTCGTAAGTGGCGGGGATTTCAGCTGCAGCAGCGCCTCCTGCAAACGGATTTACGTAGCGTCCCCAGCTGTTTTCGCCATAAAGATCAATAGCGGGATACTCGAGGCTTTCCCTGAGGATAGCATCTTCAAGTGCTTCGTTCTGTTTCCGCCGTTTCTCATTAATTTGTTCCACCAAGCCTTTTCCATCAGCAAGCAACGAGCTGCTCGATAAGGAATCTGCTTTGTGGGTGTGAATTTGTGCCACCGAATGTGGCAATTTGTCCGGTTGAATCCCGGGAATAAAGCTCTGCGCCGTAGCCGTTACATACACTGTAAAGCACGACAAAATGGTAACCGCTACCCTTTGGAGTTGTTTCATTGGCATCAGTACTAACCTTGTTCTTAATATTCCTTCGGTCACGGCTCCGAGAAGATTGCCAATATCCTCTCGCAACCTAACCGACCGCTAATGTACACATTTGCTTTCGATCAGCCCCGCTATGCATCCTCCCGTTTAATGTTATTTATGTGTTTTTAGAACAAAACCTGCCAATTTGACCGAAACAAGCCACGAGCCGGACAAATATTCCATTTTCTTCCTATGAGGCATAATCCGGCTCCTTAATAGCAACTGTTATTGCTTCCGAAATGTATATACCTTTCCTTTAATAGGTATATAGGTTTCATTTAAAACTTATATACCTTTTGATGCAAACTTATATACCTTTTTAGATGATTAAAGGGAGCACAAACAAAGATCTATTGGGGAAAGCTCTTTTTACCCCTACAAAGGCGAGCAAAAAAGAGCAACTGAGCCCTCAGCGGCGGGAAGTGAACAAACAGGCACGCTTCCTTGTTGTATAAACAGCGAATGCAAGTATTATGGGACAATTAGTAGCAATTGTGGGGCGCCCTAACGTGGGCAAAAGCACCCTCTTTAATCGGTTAATCGGAACGCGGCAAGCCATTGTGAACGACGAAGCGGGAACCACGCGCGATCGTCAGTACGGGCACGCCGAGTGGACGGGTAAAGCGTTCTCCGTAGTGGATACGGGCGGATGGGTGGCCGGCAGCGACGACGTATTCGAAAGCGAAATCAACAAGCAGGTATCCATTGCCGTGGAGGAAGCCGATGTAATTCTCTTTGTGGTAGATGTGCAGGAGGGAATCAACGAATTGGATAAAGAAGTGGCTCAAGTGCTGCGCCGGAGCGATCGGCCCATCGTGATTGTGGCGAACAAAGCGGACAACTTTGAAATAGGTATGCAGAGCGCCGAATTCTACGCACTCGGATTGGGCGATCCCTATCCTGTAAGCGCCATAAACGGCAGTGGCACGGGCGATCTGCTGGATCGCGTGGTGAGCCTCTTCAAATCAAAACCAAACGAAGATACCGACAAAGAGTTGCCGCGCTTTGCCGTTATCGGTAGGCCCAATGCGGGTAAATCCTCATTAGTAAATGCATTCCTCGGTGAAGATAGGCATATTGTAACGAACATCGCCGGCACCACGCGCGACGCTATCTATACCGAATACAACAAGTTCGGAATGAACTTTTTCCTCGTCGATACGGCGGGCATTCGCAAAAAAGGCAAAGTGCAGGAGGACCCCGAGTACTACTCGGTAATCCGAGCCATCCGCGCCATTGAGTACTGCGATGTGGCCATCGCGCTCATCGATGCTACCCGCGGCATTGAAGCACAAGATGTAAACATCATTTCGCTTGCGCTACGCAACAGCAAGGGATTGGTGGTTTGCGTCAATAAATGGGATTTGGCGGAGGATAAATCGCCGCAAGCGATACGCGTATTCGAAGCCGCCATCCGCGAGCGTTTGGCTCCGTTTACCGACTTTCCCATTCTGTTTGTTTCGGCACTTACCAAGCAACGCATCTTCAAGATATTGGAAACGGCAGAACAGGTTTACGAGCGCCGCACGCAACGCATTCCCACACACAAGCTGAACGAGGTGATGCTGCCACTGATTGAAGCCACTCCCCCACCCTCTATTAAGGGGAAATACATCAAAATCAAATATGTAATGCAAATACCCACCGCGGTGACCTCCTTTGCTTTCTATACCAACCTAAGCAATTGGGTGAAAGAGCCTTACAAGCGTTTTTTGGAAAATAAGATACGCGAGAATTGGGATTTTTCGGGCGTGCCGATCAACATCTTTATCCGCGATAAATAGACGGAATGCGCCTCCTCCGCCTTGCTGAGGCAGAGGAGATACGCCAATCCGGACAGCTCCACCTTATAAAAGGTATATACCTTTCCGATGCGCTTAGCCGGCATCGGGATGCATCAGCGATACGAACTCGGCAGGGGTGCCTAAGTAGTGCACAATGATACGAACCATTTCCGGGCTCAGATAGCGAATACCGCGCCCATAGCCGGCATGCTCTAAATCGGTCAGTAGCAGTGGATCTCGGCGAATTAGTGCCGATAGCGACCGCGTGGCATTAGCTACCGAGGGGAAGTACAGCACGGCAAGTTCCTTGACGCGGTACATACGAAAATCAAATTCCGGGAGGGAAGTGAGACGGCAAGCCATTTCGGGCTTGCAAGCGACATTAAGTTCATTCATAAACAATCGTTCTTTAATACAATAACTATATACATTCAAGCGCACTCTGCGCGACAACCCCGCCGCCGAATGCGCTCTGCAAAGATACACTTTTCTCTCATTTTTCCCCTTGCCGCTACTGCACTCCATCGTAGTTATAGTGCTATGCATTGGATCCGGTAGTACCGCCGGCACCAGTGCTCACTTGATAATTAATGCTATTAGCAATCCGAACCCATCCGAGCCAATCAGAATCAATCGGAACCAATCGGAACCAATCGGAGCCAATCGGAACCAATCGGAAGCAATCGGAATCAATCGGAACCAATCGGAGCCAATCGGAGCTAATCGGAGCCAATCGGAACCAATCGGAGCCAATCGGAGCCAATCGGAACCAATCGGAGCTAATCGGATTAATTCCGATAAACTCTGATAAGTTCTGATCAACTCCGATTAATTCCTATAGCCTACGATACCCTATAATACAGTTTAATACGTTTCGATACACTTTAATACGTTTCGATACACTTTAATACGTTAGGATACGTTACGATACACTTCGATACAGTTTGATACACTTTAATACACTTGCGGGGTATGCCGTGTGCTATCTTTGCACCGTTGCTTTTGAAAAAGTGCATGTAAACAAATAGACCATATGATGATGAAACCTACTTTATTACCCAACGAACAAATGAGACACATAAATGATACGGAGGAGGCTGATGCGACTGAACGGGAGGAAAAAAGTTGCCCTCCGTTCCTACACCGAGTAGCGGAGGAGGCTGATGCGACTGAACGAGAGGAAAAAAGACGCCCTCCGTTCCTACACCGAGTAGCGGAGGGCAGATTGATTATGGTGATGAGCGGATAAGGGGATTAGCCCCTGAGAAGGCGCTCTTTAGCGGCAATGTACTGAGCTTCCAAATCGCGGAAAATGGCTTCCACGGATTTCAGCTCGGTTACCATCGAGTGAACCTGACCGATTTCGATTTCGCCCTCGTCAATATCGCCTTCAAATATGCCCTTTTTGGCGCGTGCCCGTCCAAGTAGTTGCTGCAACTCCTCCTTTCCGGCACCATGCGTTTCCAATTCGATAACGCGTTGGGTGAATTTGCTCTGCAGGAGTAAGCGCGTCGGGACAAGCTTTTTCAGAACAAGACGCGTATCGCCTTCGCCACCTTCAATACAGACCCGTTTGAAGTTTTCGTGTGCACTGCTCTCTTCGCTGAGGGCAAAGAGGGTACCAATCTGAACGCCTTGAGCGCCCAGTGCTTGCGCCGCCAGTATGGACCTGCCGCTTGCAATGCCTCCGGCAGCCACCACAGGAATGGAAACGGCATCCACAACAGCCGGAACGAGCACCATAGTGGTAGTTTCCTCGCGTCCGTTGTGCCCTCCGGCTTCAAATCCCTCGGCAATAACGGCATCCACACCTGCTTGCTCGGCTTTAACCGCAAAATAGGAGCTGCTAACCACATGCATCACTTTACAGCCGGCGTCCTTTAGCCGCGCCGTGTAAGTTGCAGGATTGCCGGCAGAGGTAACCACTACAGGCACCCGTTCGGAACAGATCACCTCCATCGCCTTTTCGATGTCGGGATAGAGAAGGGGAATATTAACTCCGAAAGGCTTATCCGTAGCCGCTCTACACTTAGTGATATGCTCGCGGAGTACATCGGGATACATTGAGCCGGCACCAAGCATACCGAGCCCACCCTCGCGGCTCACGGCGGCAGCAAGGCGCCACCCGCTGCACCACACCATACCACCGGCAATAACGGGCTTCTCAATACCGAGAAGCCCGCTCAATCCTGTGGAAGTAAACGGGTTATCCGTCATTACTTAATTCCTAATCCTGCTTTTACCTTGTTGGTAATATCCTGCGCGTCCTTACCGGTATAAAGCGTAAGGGAGCTATCCAAAACGTAGGTAAATCCTTCGGCATCGCCCACCTTTTTAATGGCGTCAGAAAGTTTCTGCTGGATGGGAGTAAAGAGTGCTTCTTGCTGCTTTTGCATATCCTGTTGCATCACCATAGCAGATTGCTGGATGCGGTTTTGCATATCGACCAGTTCCTGCTGACGGCTCTTCTTGATGGCATCGGAGAGCTTATCCTGCTCATTAACAAAGGCTTCCGTCTTTTTGGTGTATTCGTCCTGCATGGTTTGCAGCTCTTTGCTATACTTTTTGTCCAATTCTTGCAAGCGTGTTTGTGCATCCTTGCTTTCGGGCATGGCTGTAAGCAGTACCTGTGAATTGACAATGGCAATCTTTTGCTGTGCAAAAACCATTAAGGGAGAAAGAGCCAAAAGAAGGCTGAAAAGAATTTTCTTCATGATTGTATATTCTCAAATAAAGTTATTGTATCTGTTTAGTGTGCGTACCCCATTTTTTTGAGTACGGTATCGCTTATATCGATTCCGGGGTTGGCATAGATAATGCCTCCGGTGGAGCGGTCCAACACGAGGTAGAAGTTATTACTTTTGGCAATTTCCTTGATGGCATTCCAAATTTCTTCCTGAATGGGCTTCATCAATTCGTTGCGTTTTTTGTATAGTTCGCCCTCGGGACCGAAGTACTTTGTTTGTAACTCGGTGGCTTCCTGCTCCTTTTTTACGATGGCTTCCTCGCGCTGCTTCTTTTGCGTTGCGCTGAGATAAACTAAATCGGTTTGGTATTTCTTGTACATAGTTTCCGCATCGAATTGGAGCTTTTTGACCTCTTCGCTCCACTTTTTGGATACGGCATCAAGCTGCTCGTTCATCATTTCGTAATCGGGAATATTCTTCAGGATATACTCCATATCAACGAGCGCATATTTCTGCGCCACAGCAAAGAATGTTGCGGTCAGCAGCAGGGTAATGGTGATCAGTACTTTTCTCATAATTCTATCTGCATTAGTTAGTGCCATTACAAAGATACTAATTCGGCTGGATACGGCACGGCTTTAGGAAGTTAGAACTCTTGACCTAAAATGAAATGTACGTTGCTTCCTCCGCGCTGCATTGATCCGTTAGGACGATCGAACCCATAGCCCCAATCGACACCGAGCAGCCCGATCATCGGTAGCGTGATACGCACCCCTACACCGGCAGAACGCTTTAGTGCGAAAGGATTAAAACCGGCAATTTCGCTCCACGCGTTACCCGCTTCAACGAAAGCCAACGCCCATATGTTGGTTTGCCCCTTAAAGAGGATTGGCACGCGGAACTCGGCAGTGAGGCGCAGGAACGAATAGGCATAATCGTAGTTATTACCGGCAATTGCTCCGTTGGCGTAACCGCGCAACCCGATGGTTTCGTTCATATAGCTACCCACATAGCCGCTCATGCCGTCGCCACCCATATAGTAGGTACCGAATGGGGATAGCTTATAACGAGTATAGCTACCGATAAAGCCCATATCGAATCGGGTCATAATTACCGGCGTATACTGAACCAAAGAGGGGTTGAGCAAAGGCGTAAACACTTTTCCGCTAAAACGCCATTTATGATACTCAATAAAGCGGTACCGCTCTTTTGAGGAAAGGCGTGGATCGCTGTAGTCCTTTTTATCGAATAGCGAATATGGCGGCGTAGCGGTTAGCGAGAGGGAGAAGTCGCTTCCGCGCCGTGTATAGATAGGATTATCGATAGAGGTACGCGAAAAACGGATTTGGAAACTGATATCATTGGCATTTCCATCGTGGAAGCCGCGGAAGGTATCGTATATCCAATCCTTAAGCATATAGAGGTTATAGTTGGCTGAAAGGTAGAGCTGGAACCAATTGTCCGGCTTATTCAACCTTTTTCCGAAACCGATTGATGCACCAAGGATCTGCAGAGATTGATTCGGATTATAGGCATTCTCCATCAGCGCATTATTACCGTAACCGCCATAGCCACCGTACCCGTATCCACCATATCCGTAACCGCCATAACCGCCGTATCCGTATCCATAGGGATCGTAAAAGCCGTAACCGCCGTAACCAATCTGGTTATTGTAGTAGCGCGTATCCAAAGCGGTTTGGCGCGAATAGAAAATACTGGTACTAAAGTAATTCGGTTTTTTGCCACCAAACCAAGGATCAATAAAGGAAATACCATACTGCTGGTAGTAACGCCCGTTGGTCATGGCATCAATAGCCAGCGTCTGTCCATCCCCTTGTGGAATAATTCCCTTATACATTTCGGGATGGAAGAGGTTATAGATAGAGAAGTTCGTAAACTTAAGCCCAACGCGCAGGATTAAGCCGGCTTGGCTCCAACCGAGCGAAACTTCAAACTTATCGCTTCGTTTGGGTTCCAGTTTGTACTCGATATCAACGGTACCATCCTGAGGATTGGGAATAGGTGTGGGAACAGACTTTTCCGGGTCGAACTGATCGATTTGGTTGAGTGCCATATAGGAATTCATCAAATCGTCGGTACTGAACAGCTTACCCGGTTTGGTATACAGTTCTCTACGGATAACGTTCTCGTACAGAATGTCGTTCCCCTTGATAATTACCTTATTAATCGTTGCTTGTGGCCCTTCCATTATACGCAGGTCCAAAGCCACTGAATCATCCTTAACGGCAGTTTCAACCGGATCGATACGGGCAAATATGTACCCATTATTATAGTACAGTTTGGCAACAGCATCCTCATCCGAAACGAGGCGGCTGTCCAACCTCTTTTGATTATACGTATCGCCTGCCTTAATGCCGAGAACGGAGGTTAGGAAATCCGACGGATACTTGGTATTGCCCACAAAGCGCAAGGAAGAGATATAGTACTTTTTTCCTTCGTTCAGAGCTATCTCAATTTTGATCCGTTTATTGCCGTCTCTGTAAATCGTATCGGACAAAATTTCGGCATCCCGATAGCCGGCTTCCTGATAGCGTTTGATGATGTTGTTCAGATCCTCACGATATTCCTTTTCGATAAACTTTTTGGAACTGAACATCTCAAGGATACTACTCCAAGCACGACCTTTGCTCAGGCTGAATACTTCATTCGTCTTTTTCATTGCTTTACGCAACTGAGCATCCGAAAGAGCCTCATTTCCTTTGAAAATAATTTCGGCCACTTTTATCTTGCTCTTTTTGTCAATCACGATTAGCATATTAACGTGATTGCGCTGCGAAAGATCGTCCGAAGTACTTATATCTACGGACACATCGCTGAAGCCCTTCTCATTAAAGTACTTGGTAATGAGCTGGCGTGTGCGGTTAGCCGTGTTAGGCGTAACCTGAGCACCGGGCTTTAAGCCTAACCGCTCGTCCAGTTCTTTCTTTTCGCTCTGCTTGATACCTTTATATGTAACGGCACTTACTTTGGGGCGTTGCTGCAAAACGATTTCCAGCCACGCTTGGTTACCTACCGTTTTAACCAACTTGATGGTAGCATTCTGAAAGTATCCGTTTCGCATAAAGCGTCTTACGGCATCGCTAATAGCCATACCGGGTATTTCCACCTCATCGCCCACACTTAATCCCGATAGACTTAACAGAACGGCATCATCGTATCCTTCGCCTCCTTTTATCGAGATTCCCGCTATGCGGTATATATGTGGGGAGGCATAATTCACCTCAGGCGAGGAAACGGCTACTTGCAAGCTATCCGCTTGTTGGGCTCGGAGCGAAAAAGTGACCGGTAGCAACAGCAGTGCCAGCAAAACGATTCGATAAGGGGCTCTCATGGATAAGTATGTACTCATAGGGTTGTTTCGGTATCGGGAAGTGCGCCAAAGCGACGCTCACGACTATTAAAGAATTGTACGGCTTTCATAAGATCATCATTGCAAAAATCAGGCCAAAGAACATCCGTAAAGTATAGTTCGGTATAAGCCGTTTGGTAGAGCAAAAAGTTACTCAAACGTTGCTCGCCACCGGTGCGAATCAATAGATCGGGATCGGGGATCCCTGCCGTTTGCAAAAAGGGTGCTATGGGATCGTCGTACGGATTAGGCACTTCGCGTTGCCGATAAGCTTCCACACCTTTGGCAAAAGCGTTATTCAGCTCCCAGCGAGCCGAGTAACTCAACGCAACAATTAGGGTAATTCCGTTGCACACTTCCGTAGCTTTTATGGATTCACGTATGCGGCTACGCGTTTCCTCGCTTAAACGGCTCAAATCGCCAATAAAGCGGAGTTGCACGTTTGATGTGATAAACTCAGGGGTATATTTGGCAAGGCTTTCCGCAAAAAGACTCATCAAATAGGCAACCTCCTCATCGGGGCGACGCCAATTTTCCGTACTAAACGCATATACGGTCAGATATTTCACCCCTAAAGCATCCGCATTTTTCAGCGTATCGTGTAGTGCCTGCACTCCGTGGGCATGCCCCTCGGAACGTTTTTTGCCCCGCTGCTGTGCCCAGCGGCCATTTCCATCCATTATTACGGCTATGTGATTAGGCACGTTCATAGATTATTGCATTGGGGTTTAATGTAACCAAACTCATAGGTAACCGATACGCATACGGCAAGCCCTCCGTCCCCACCTTTCCAGGGCAACTTACTAGTGCCGTAAGGATTATTGAGGAATTCGGTTTGTTGATTAGGGGTATCTAAGCGATCGGCAAAAAAGTGCATTCCCTGTAATTCCACCAATAGGTTCCATCGATTTGCCATTTTGTATTTTACCCCGAAAGATGCCGCCAATCCGGGTAAAAAGGCGACCGATTTTTCCGCAAAAGTAAGCCCCAAAGGGATACTTAACGACAAAAAAGGTACCAGTCGCTTTGTGGAGAGAAACGAGAACTTATCGCTATAGGGATAGAAGTTATACTCAAAACGGGGTTGAAACATTACCGCCGAGCTGTTAAACGATACTTCGGGCATTCCGGGGAATTGCTCCGGATGACGCTTTGTGGAACCACGGAAGAGATAGTAACCCATTGTGCCGCTAAACGACATCCACAGATTCATATTGTATCGTCCCACCACCTGCAGGGTAGCACCGGGTGAAGCCATCGGTATTGCCGGATTGGCATCGCCCAAATAACCTACCATACCGACGGAAGCACCGGCATCATAGCGATATTCCTGAGCAGCGAGGTAACTACTGCTCAACAAAATCAGTACAGCGATACTAAGGTTGCGCATAGATTTTGGGGAATCCCCTCCATACCTCCTGCTTCCATTCGCCTTGCGATGTTTTACCGCCCAAAAGCCACATCCGATGCTCCGGAGCTATCCATCCCACCGGTGCAAAGCGCCCTCCTTCACGGAAATCGCCTTCCGGCAGAGCCAGCTCACGATTCATCTCGTGCCAAATAACGGCATCTGTACTGCTAAGCATCTTATTTCCTGCGATATAGTAGTAGGAATCCGCTTCGCTATCGTATAAAAAGAGCGGTTGTCCCTCCATTACGGGCAATGCATGCTCCTGAGGGCGATCCAAACAGAGCCAATCCAGACCGGTAGTTGTAGACCAAACTCCGGCTACATAGGTGCCTTGCATCGTTTTGCCTCCGGCCACCAGTAGAAGCGGATAATTAGCTTGTGTACGAAGCAACCGTCCGTATGATTCCATAGGAAATGCCTGAGGGACAGGCTCTCCGCGTTTTATTGTTATGGCGTTACCGTTCTCTACCGAAGCCAATCCGAAATAAAGCGAGCCTTCCTGCCTAAGAATCACGGCAGCAGAGGGATATCGCTCTCCCGGCTTAATAAATCCACCGATAAGTTTGTAAAGCGATGGATCCTTTACCTCTACTGAAAGCGCGGCGCTTTCGCCGAATTGTTTCCACGCACTCAAGGATAGTGTGAGCTTTTCGGCTGAGCCGTTCTGTGCTTCATTTATCAACGCATAACGATAATCCGCGTCACTTCCCTCTATATAAACCACATCTTTCGCGTGGAGCAACCCTTCAGCAGGTTCCAATACTATGGGTGTATTTCGGTTAGGATACGAAACACTGTATACATCCGTCCGATCGCCTTTATAACAGAGATATCGCCCCTCGTTATCCGTTCGGAACGATGGGAAGTAATCCACTTGCGCTACGCCGCTCATATCGGGGAAGCCGAGCGCATCCGCCCGCTCCCAAACAAAGGTTTCGGGATCAAATTCGTACCGGTTTATTTCCACCCGGTAGCGCTTAGTCATAGTGGAATCCTTATCGGAAACCACTATTTCCATACCTTTTTCCCAACCAGCCAATTTGACCGAATCGGTGCCAAAAGAGGTGCGTTCCTCGCCGCCCACAAGCACTTTAATGTTGTTTTTCCCGTAAACCGAAAGGGTCAGCTTCACGGTATCGAATGAACTCTTGTACGGCAGCGGTACAGCATTGTAGATACGCCCCGAGCGATGATCTATCGAGAAGAACGTTTTGCCCAACTCGGGCAGATTTTTGCTTTCCATTTTGAAAGCGGTTATCTGCACGGAAACCACGTTGTTTGTGGTCACTTTTTTATCCTCAAAGCATCCCGTGGCAAGCAGCATCAAAGCGAGCAGTGCCGGGAGGGTATTCCACAATAGTCTCTTCATATAGCGACAAGCTGTCATGTTGGCTACAAAGATAGGAAAAACGGCTCTATTGCACTATCGTGCAGTATCCGCTGTGCGCACTTTCCCGCTTTGTAGCACTCTCTACTCATATAGACGATTAAGCGGGGCAATTATTGCACGTTCCCATTTAAGCTACAAAAAGCACCCCTCTAACGAGAGATGCTCCACCACTATTAGGCAAGTAGCCCCTGGGGGAATCGAACCCCCCTTTCGAGGATGAAAACCTCGCGTCCTAACCGATAGACGAAAGGGCCCCTAATTTATCTCACTCGCGCTTATGCCTGCAACGAATTTACGTGCAGTGCGAGTCTGCTCTTTATGTTTGCAGCTTTGTTCTTATGGATAACTCCGCGTTTTGCCAACTTATCCAACATTGAACTAACACGCGGCAGTGCTTCAAGCGCTTCCTTGTAATCGGTCATTGCTCTGAGCTTTCTAACCGAGGTGCGTGCCGTTTTCCCGTGGTACCGGTTTGTGATACGGCGGGTTGAGGTTTGTCTAATCCTTTTTTCTGATGACTTATGGTTTGCCATTATAGCGTTTCTTTCTTTTATCGGCACGTGGCGGTTTTATTTTGCGCCCGCACCCTTGTACGTTAAACTAAATATCTCTTTGCTGCTGAGTAGCCCCTGGGGGAATCGAACCCCCCTTTCGAGGATGAAAACCTCGCGTCCTAACCGATAGACGAAAGGGCCTCAACCGCCCTACCCCTGAATACTTCAAGGGTGTTGCGGGTGCAAAGGTACTACTTTATTTCTAATCTACAATCAAGCCTGCCAATTTGGTTACACCGGCTTGGAAATAAGCCCCTGTTTATTGAGCTTCTTGGCTATCTTATCCAAAAGCCCGTTCACAAAAGCGCCGCTTTTCCCCGTTGAAAAAGCTTTTGCCAGCTCCACGTACTCATTGATAGTAACGGAGATAGGAATGTTCGGAAAGGTAAGCATTTCCGCCGTTCCCATACCAATCAGCACCGTATCGCATGCGGTTAACCGGTCACTATCCCAATTTTCCAGAAACTCCTCTATAAGAGCGGCATTCCGATCCTTATGGCAAAGCGATGCACGAAGCAGTTCATACGGGAATGATTCATCCTCCCCATCGTGATACATAGGCATAATGGCTTCAGCGAACGGCTCTTCTTCGGAGGTACGTTTGAGCGTTTTCAGCACAAAATCCTTTTGTACCTCAACTGGAGCTATATCCAGCCGCACGGCACTATACGCAGTGCCTTCCGTTTTCAATTGCTCTATGGTTTGCTCCAGTTCATCGGCACCGGGCATCTCCTCTACTTCCATTTTCTCCGTATAGTCGTAGCTCCGATCCCAATAGATATTGATATCCTGCAGCAGATCGTCCAATTGACGGCTCCGGAACAGATAACGCGTTAGCGCGGAAAGCCAAAAGGATACATCTTCTTTATAGGTATGCGTTTTCTTTGTGGCGTATGTGGCGTAGAGCTTTGTAGAAAGAAGTTCGTCCAGCATGAGCCGAAGCGTTTCGTCGTACCGACGCCACGACAGATCGCGCTCGCGCAGCTGATCCGAAAGAACTCGGCATTGATCAATTTTGGCGGCAAGACGGTTCTCTGCCAGTACCATATTGGGGTTACGGTCCTCTTCGCTTTGTATCAGACGCTTCTTGCGTCGTTCCATCTGCTCCGTATAGAGCGCGGTGAGCGATGGTACCAAATCCAACAGAAATAGGTATAGGTTTTGCGTTTCCTCCAAGGAGCGGCGCAGCTCGGCCTCACTTTCTGCGGCGGTTTCGCCCTCATTCAGACTTTGCGCGTATAATGCCTGAAATACCCTTATGCGTGCCAATGATCGATTTATCATATCCGTGTTTCCTTCATCCTTTCGGCGCTGCAAAGGTAACTATTTGGATGAATATCACCCGCCCCTACTACGTTTAGGCGGAAGGTATATAGGTTTCAAGTGATACTTATATAGGTATCGGGTGAGAGGTATATAGGTTTTGAGCGAGAGGTATATAGGTTTCGGGAGGACGAACTGATCCGGTCCGATCGGCTTTAGGGAAGCGCGTTCAGCGGACGGGGATGAAGAGGAAGCGAATATGGGCAGCAACGGTGCGCACGAGTCCGTAATGGCGGCTCATTATGCGGAAGCGTTCCTTCAGGCTCTCTATCTTGTACTTCCGACTGGCACCGCCCGCGCGGAAGTTACTCAGCACACGCGGCACGAAAAGCCGCGTCCGGCTACGCGCAATCATCCTGATTGCCCAATCGTAATCGGACGAAAGCCGGTACCGCAGATTATACGGCAACACGATGCGCCGTGAAACTAACATCGATTGGTGGCAGACGAGCATTCCGTCGAGAAAGCTCCTTTCGGTCAATTGCTTCGGCGGACGCAAGCGGCGCAAGTGCAGATCTTTCCCCTCGGCATCCACAATCATCGTATCGCCGTACACAAAATCGGGTTGCTCGCCGGCTTGCGCTTCAATTGCCCGCACCACCTCGGCAACCGTTTCCGTACTGCGCAGTGAGTCGCCGGCATTGAGGAACCAGAGATAATCGCCCGTTGCGCGACAGATTCCCTTATTCATGGCATCGTAAATGCCCTTATCCGGCTCGCTGACTAACGCAGCATCGGGAGCCAGTGCCTGCACGCGTGCCACGGTGCCGTCCGTAGAAGCTCCGTCCACAATGATATGTTCTATGTGCGGATAGCCCTGACCGACAACGCTTTGCAAGGTAGGTACGATCTCGTTTTCCGCATTTCGGCAAACGGTTATGATGCTAATCTTTAGGGGCATTGCGCAAATTGTTCCTTCATCCGCATCTATCAACGCGCAAGCAAATAGGTATATTGTTTTTGATTAAGACTTTGTCGCTCGCCAACCAACGCGATCATCGGAATTAATCGGAGTTGATCGGAGTAGATCAGATTAGTTCGGATTGGTTCGGATACCCTTCTTCGTTCGGTCTGCCATACCTATATACCTTTCGCAGGCTACGATACGTTAGGATACACTTCGATACGTTTCGATACAGTTTAATACGTTTCGATACATTTCGGGGGTGGGCGGTGTAGTATCTTTGCAAATGCTTTTACGGTGGGGTCTTTTGCCTTTCACGGGTAAAGCAGTAAATTTGTACAAAGGAAGAATAGGAAGGGCTACGAGAAAATGGATTACGGCATAAAGGAAATAGCGGAATGCGTGCACCCGGTGCGCGTATTGCTCCGGAACGAACAGCAAATTAAGCATATACTGACGGACAGCCGCTCGCTAACCGAGGCGGAGAGCACGCTGTTCTTTGCCCTGAGAACGCTCACGGGCGACGGGCATCGCTACATCAAAGCACTATACGAACACGACGTCCGCGCCTTTGTTGTGGCGCAGGATGCCCTCATCGACGACGAAATAGCCGCCCACGCCAATATCATTTACGTACGCGATCCGTTAGATGCGCTGCAACGCTTGGCGGGTACGTGGCGTAACCGCTTCCGCATACCGGTAGCCGCCATCACGGGCAGCAACGGCAAAACGACGGTGAAAGAGTTTCTTTATCAGTTACTTTCGCCCACCCGCAAGGTGGTACGCTCGCCACGGAGCTTCAATTCGCAGTTAGGGGTGCCGCTGTCGCTCCTCAAAATAGAGGCGGAGGACGAGATCGCCGTGATTGAAGCAGGCATCTCGCAACCGGGTGAGATGGAACGCTTGGAGCGGATAATCCGCCCCGATTACGGCGTTATTACCAATATCGGTCAGGCACATCAGGAGAATTTTATCAATACCGCGGAAAAGTTGGACGAAAAACTTCGTCTTTTCCGCAACAGCAAGGTAATTGTGTACAACGCGGATGATGCGGAAATTACCGAAGGACTGGCTCGCAACGGCTTGCAAACGCGTGCCGTGGGCTGGAGCCTCAAGGATAAAGGAGCGGCTCTTTTTGTGCAAAGCGTTGAAAGAGAGAGTGCTGCCACAGAGGTCCGCTTTACCTTTTCAGGAAAGGAATATACCTTTACCTTACCCTTTACGGATAGGGCATCGCTGGAAAACGTACTGCACGCGCTCCTGCTCATAGGGCAATTGGATGCCGAAAGCCTTGCGCTCGCCGTACCCCGCGTAGCTAAGCTCGAACCGGTAGAGATGCGTCTGGAGGTAAAAGAGGGCGGCGAAGGCAACATCATTGTCAACGATGCGTACAACAACGATATCAATTCGCTCGAAATTGCTCTCGATTTCATGCAAAGACGCGCTCGGCACGCCGATAAACGGCGCGTACTGATCCTGTCGGACATACTGCAAAGCGCCTATCTGACGCGAAGCCTCTACCGAATGGTTGCCGATATGGTCAAGCGGTACGAATGCGACGAAATCATCGGTATCGGGCGCGAAATATCGGGCTACAGAGAGTGCTTCAAAGATATTGAGGGGCATTTTTTCACCGATACGGAGGCGTTCCTCCACTCTGCACTCCCGGCAACGATAAAAGAGAGCGTTATTTTGGTAAAGGGCGCACGCAAATACCGATTTGAAGCCATTGTGGAGCGATTGGCTCAGAAGATTAACGAAACCGTATTGGAGATTAATCTGGAGGCAATGGCAGAAAATGTGCGGAACGTACATAAGCATATACCCGATGGAGTAAAAGTGATGGCAATGGTTAAGGCAAATGCCTATGGGACAGGTGCCTACGAAACAGCCAAAATGCTTGAGGAACAGCACATCGATGCGCTTGCAGTGGCGGTAGCGGACGAGGGCAAGGAATTGCGCAAAAAGGGCATTCTAACGCCTATCGTAGTGATGGATCCGGAAGTGAACGCCTTTTCCACACTGATCGATTATAACCTCGAACCGGTAGTATTCTCTATGCCGCAGCTCGAAGAGCTTTACCACAAAATAGATCGGCAGGGATTCAACCACTTCCACGTACATTTGGAAATCGACAGCGGTATGCATCGCTTGGGATTTGCCCCCGCAGATGCGGACAAATTGGCACATTGGCTCAGCGAACAGAATGTTCTTAGCGTGCGGAGCGTCTTCTCCCACTTGGCGGCAGCAGACGAGCCTGCAGAGGATGAGTTTACGTTGCGCCAAATAGCTACCTTTTCCGATGCCTACGAACGTATGGCTGCCATTTTGGGGTATAGACCGATAAAGCACATTCTCAATAGCGCCGGCATAATGCGCTTCCCACAATACGCCTTCGATATGGTACGTTTGGGAATAGGACTTTATGGCGTATCGCCAACGAATGGCACAGAGTTTGCATCAGTAGTTACGCTACGTACCACATTACTACAAACAACCGACATTCCGGCAGGCGATACCATCGGATACGGTCGGCACGGCATTTTGCCGCAAGGCGGTACCATCGGCATCATTCCGGTGGGTTACGCCGATGGGTACGATCGTCGTTTTGGATGCGGCGTAGGCAAAGTGGCCATTCGCGGGAAACTGTATCCCACAATTGGCAATATCTGTATGGATACCTGTATGATTGACCTTACGGGCAGCGATGCACGCCCCGGCGACAAAGTGACCCTCTTTGGCGGTGACGCACCGGACTTATGCGCATTGGCTGCATCCGTTGGCACCATTCCGTACGAGATATTGTCGCACATGGCAAACCGTATTCAGCGCGTATACTATAGGGGTTAACCCGTATGATTGACGAAGCTACCAAACAGAAGATATTCGATGCCGCCAACATAGTAGAGGTGGTGAGCGACTACGTCACGCTGCGCAAGCGCGGAGTGAACTATGTTGGCTTGTGCCCGTTCCATAACGATCGGCGCCCCTCTTTCTACGTTTCGCCGTCAAAGAATATCTGCAAATGCTTTGCCTGCGGTGAGGGTGGTACGCCCATATCGTTCCTGATGAAGCTCGAGAAGCTGTCGTTCCCCGATGCGCTTAAACGTTTGGCGCAAAAGTACCATATTCCCGTAGTGGAAAAAGAGCTAACCGATGAGGAACGAGCGAAGCAAAACGAAGCGGAAAGCATGTATTTGGCACAAAAGTTTGCTGCCGAATTTTTCCAAAAGGTGCTTCTGGAAAGTACGGAAGGCGCTTCCGTGGCACTGCCTTACCTAAGAGGTCGCGGCATTACACGCGCTTTAATCGATAAGTTCGGTATCGGCTACGCCCCAAAAGCGCAAGCCTCCCTCATCAGCAAAGCGACGGAAGAGGGCTACAATGTGCAATATTTTTACGAAACCGGCTTGGCAACGCCGGCAGACGAGCTTCGCCCCATGCGAGATCGCTTTCGCGAACGGGTAATGTTTCCCATCTTCAGCGTGAGCGGACGCATCGTCGGATTCGGCGGTCGTATTCTGTCGCGCACGGTAAAGACCGCCAAATACATAAACTCACCCGAAAGCCCCATCTACTCAAAGAGCAACGAGCTGTACGGACTATATCAAGCGAAAAAAGCGATCGGTAGCGCCGACAAATGCTTCGTTGTTGAGGGATATATGGACGTGATCGCGCTGCACAAGGCAGGCATCGAAAATGTGGTTGCCACCAGTGGAACCGCGCTCACGTTACAGCAAATCCGTCTCATTCGGCGGTTCACCGAGCATGTAACCCTATTCTTTGACGGCGATGCCGCCGGGATTAAGGCGGCGGTGCGTGGCGTCGATCTGATGCTGGAAGCGGGCATTCACATCAAAGTACTGGTCCTGCCGCCCGAACATGACCCGGATTCGTTCGTCCAAACCCATAGCACAAGCGAAATAGAAGCCTACATCGCGGCAAACGAAAAGGACTTTGTCACCTTTAAGACAGAGCTTTACGGCGAAGAGATGCAAAAAAGCCCCGTAGAGCGTGCCGCCCTTACCAACGAACTACTACAGACCATTGCGCGCATCCCCGATCCGATCGAGCGAAGCTACTCTGTTCAAGGCGTGGCGCAAGCCCTCCACACGGACGAAGAACTGCTCCTGCGGCAAATTAGGCAGATACGTGCCAAAAAGATGGGTGCTACCCTTCCGCAAGCCGCTCCAACGCTGATTGTGCCGGGTCGCCCAGCCGCCACCTCCGCTCAAGCATCAACTGCCAAGCCCGTAACGCAACTTTCCGTGAACGAACGCGCTCTGTTGCGCGAAATCATTCGCCACGGCTCGTTCATTTTTGACCTTCAGAGCGCCGATGGCAGTATTGAATCCTATTCATTGGCAGCCTTTGTGCAAACAGCTCTTGCCGCAGATAATATCGATGACTGCTCTCCGCTTTTCGTTACATGTTTGGACCAGTGCATCGCTCTTTTGGAGCAAAACAGCAGTGCCGACCCATCCGTTTACTTTGCGAACCATGAGGATGCCCAAATTGCCCGCATCGCTTTGGATCTGCTGAGCGATAAATACCGTCTGAGCCGCTATTCGCTTGAATCGATGGGTATAGCGCAAGAGAACGATTTGCCCGATGCCGCTACCCTATTGGATACCGTTGCCCGATTAGTGAACGGCATCAAAGCGGAATTTGTAAGCCGCCGCATAGACGAATGCACCGCACAGCTCGCCTCGCTCGGTAGTGATAATTCGGAGGAAAACCGGCTCCGCACGGCAGAACTCTTGGAATCATTGCAACAACTCAACGAACAAAAAAAAGCACTTGCCCAAAGTTTAGGGCAGCGCACCATCATCCCATAGCCCGATAAGTATATGCCTATTGTACCCCAAAATTATACGGATCAAATAACCGCTTCCGTTGTACTCAAGCGCAATCGCGAAGCCTCTCTGCAGCGCAAACACACGTGGCTTTTCAGCGGAGCGGTGGCGCGCGTCGAAGGGGAGCCCCTTCCGGGCGATTTGGTACGGATCTGCACCGCGGAGGGCAAGGCAGTTGCCTTAGGTTTTTACGAAGGAGAATCCATATTTGTACGGATTATCTCATTTTCACCGGATACCTTTACGGACATCGAAACGCTACTTCGCGAGCGGCTTTTCGCGGCTTTTCGCCTGCGAAAGAGCCTCGGATTGATGCGCCCCGATAATAATGTTTTCCGATTGGTCTACGGCGAAGGCGACGCACTGCCCGGGCTGATTGTGGATATATACGGCTCCACGGCGGTGCTGCAGGCGCATACCGCGGCAATGTACCGGAGACGGCAAATCATCGCAACCCTATTACAGGAAATTTTCCCCGAACAGGGCATCCGCGCGGTATTCGACAAATCGGCTGCCACATTGCCGGAAACGCTCGAATTCTCCACCCTCAACAGCTATTTAATCGGTACCTCTTCGGACGAACCTCTATACGAAAACGGCCTTCGCATCGTTGCCGATTGGATACACGGGCAAAAGACCGGCTTCTTTATCGACCAACGCGAGAACCGCGCTTTAGTAGCTCAGCATGCCGTATCGCGACGCGTGCTCAATCTCTTCTCCTACACAGGCGGCTTTTCTCTATATGCATTGCGCGGTGGTGCCACCGAGGTGGTTTCCTTGGATAGCAGCAAACGCGCCACGGAAGCGGCGGAGGATGCCGTAAAGCTTAACTTTGACGCGGCAACCGCATCCCGTCACCAAACGGTTACAGAGGACGCGTTTGATTATCTGAACCGTTTGGAAGCGGATCGCTTCGACCTAATTATTGTGGATCCACCCGCTTTTGCCAAACGAAGAGGTAATATAAAGAATGCGCTGAACGGCTACCGCAAACTGAATCGTGCCGTATTAGAGAAAGTGGCTCCCGGAGGATTGGTGTTCACCTTTAGCTGCTCGCAGTTGGTTTCGGCGCAGGATTTCCGCTTGGCATTGCTTACCGCTTCGCTGGAGGCTGGTCGTTCCGTGCGCATACTGAGGCAACTGGGGCAGGCTCCCTGCCATCCCATCAACATCTGCCACCCCGAAACGGAATATCTAAAGGGGTTGCTCCTCTACGTCGAATAACTATATATTGTAACTCATTATAAGAGACCTTTGCTCAAGGGTCTCTTTTTTTTGCTCTACACACCAATAATTTCGCTAACAGAAAAGGGACAAACGGCTCTGCGTTCGTCCCATTTCCTGCTTAAATGTCAAATAAAATGCCTTTAACGCGGAAGACGGTACGTAAAGTTAATACATCCGTTGTGCAAGAGTGCATCCCCCAGCACTGCGTGAAGTGCATAAGAAGCCCCTATGGAGAAGTTTTTCGTCACGTGAAAGTCCACTCCCACTTTTGGCGAAATCACCGCGGAGGTGTACTTCAGATTATCACTAACTACGGGCGTTGCTCCCTTACCTTTTTTAGCAGGCAATGCATATCCTAGGCTCCCTTCCACCATTCCGATACCTGCGGAGAGAGAAGCGTATACATCGACTATATTTCCACGATAGAATTTGTAACCGGCTCCGGCAAGAATACCGTAATCGTTACGTTCTGCCTCCTGCTTATAGCTCAGACCAGTTTTCTCCGACTTTACAATTTTTTCCGCCGTTGACATACGGGCTCCATACATTTCTGCGGAAAAGAACAGCCCGCTCGAAAGCGTATAGCGTCCGACCAAACCGAAGTTGAACCCGGCATTTCCCTTGAAAGGAATTTCTCCCAAACCACGTAAAGAGGAATAGCCTGTACCGCCGGCACTGAAGGTCACTTCCAAATCTCTGTTTTGTGCCTGTACAGACACTGCGGAGAACATAAATAGAATGCTTGTTACAATAAGCACGCTGATACGTGCGAATAATCCTTTTTCCATTATTACCAAAAGGGTTACAGCGATACTTGCGGGTAGACTCTTTCTACTCCGGGAAGGCATGTGTGTCTTTCACTTGCAAAGTTACGAAAAGTACAAAAAGGAACAAATGGTAAAAGGATGTGTTCCGATGCGAAATCGCTTGCTCGAAGCAACGCTCCGCACGCAAAAGATATACCCTTCGTTTCAATATTGAAACCTTGTCACGGCAGACCAGTTTCGTCACACACACTTTGTAGATACTAAGGGGCTTATCAAAAGGTATATAGGTTTGATCCGAAAGGTATATAAGTTCCGAGTGATAGGTATATACCTATTTCCGTAGAGGTATATACCTTTTGTCGGGAGGGTTAGACGGGGCTGCCACAATCAGAGCTCCTTCTGTTCCGTTCCCAAGGGCAAATCCTTAACGAGCGTTTGCGAAGTTACGTTGCTAAATCCGTCACGTGAGCGGATCACGTACTGCCATTCGGGAGCAAAACGCTCTGTTTCGTCCACTTTAAAGTTCTCACTTCCGCGTTGATCGATCTTGGTTAAGAGCAGCCCCACGGTGAGTTGATTCGGATCCATTGCCGGCAAATAACGGCGCACATTGGTACGCTTGTGCCGATTGATCACCTCTGTGAGCACGCCCACCTCAAGCAATTCGCTCACAATTCGCCCGGTCAGCAGTGGGGGTATATTGCACAAGCGCGCCATCGTGCCCACGCTGTGCGGCTCGGTTCCGTCCGGATGGACAAAGCGCTTCATCACATGCGCCGCAATGATGAGGGATAGGAAGTCGTGGAACCGTCGCGAAATGCGTTCCGCCTCCTTTTGGTAGTAGAAATTATCCACATTCTGAATGGCAAAGCACATTTTAGCTGCCATCAAGGTTATGAGCCACGTGAGCTGCATCCAGAGCAAAAGAAGTAAAAACGCCGCTACACTCCCGTAAATGGCGTTGTACTTGGTAATCCAAAGCACGCCGTTAATGTATAAGAGCTGGAAGATTTGGAAGGCAACCCCTGCTATGGTGCCCGAAATGAGCGCCGGCACAAAGCGAACATGCGTATTGGGCAGTGCCATAAACAGCCCCGTAAAGACCAGTATAATAAGCACATAGGGCAATATATTAAAGAGCTGCTCAGCAACGGGGCCAATGATGGCATATTCGCTCAGGAACGTATTGTTAATAGTGCTCATAAAGATGGTCAACCCGCTGGATACCGTGATGAAAATCGGCAGGAGGAGGAGCATTCCCATATAGTTGGCTATTCGGCTTCGCATGGAGCGGTTATGCCGCGTATCCCAAATCTCGTTGAACGTATTCTCTATAGTGGAAAGCAGCGAAAATACCGTATAGAAGAGCAAAATCAAACCGATTCCCACAAAGTAACCGCTCTTAACGTGCGTGAGGTAGTTCTCCACGTAACCGAAGGCTTGATTCAATTCTTCGCGATGAGTGGGCAAATAGTCATAGAGAAATGAGGAGATCATATCCTGCACCCCGAAACCCTTGGCAATACCCACAATGACCGCCAAAAGCGGAATAACGGCGAGTACCGTGCTGTAAGCGAGCGAAGTAGCCTTGCGCCCAATGCGGTCGTCGGTATAACCCTTTGCGGTAACATAAATTACTTTGAGCGCGCCAACGCCAAAACGCTTAAATCCTTTGAGGTCCCTGCTCTCGTAGTGCCACATCTCGCTGTTAATGAAGTGGTTGGCTCGTTTAATGGAAAAACCGATCCGCTTGCCGAGAGAGGGTTTCTTCGGGGCATCGGTGGCATTCGGCGTTCGGGCTTCCGCCTTCCGGGTAGCGACGAGGCGCTTCCTTGGTTGACGCTTTGTTTTCTTCTGCTGCATTACGTGTGTAAAGCTACAAAGAAAATACGTATTCTCCGCCTCTTGTGGTAGCAAAAAAGAGAGAAAAGCAGCATTTCGATGCGCAACGCCAACAAAAAGCACCTCTATATTCATTCTTTTTACTATCTTTACCGCGCGAGAGGTTATGCAGAGTTGATTAAACCAACGCAGAAAAGAGCACTCTAATTAAAGTAGAGATAGAGAAGAGGAGCATATAAACTAAAAAGAAGATTGAGAAACTCGATATAATACAAAATATCAAGAACGAACAAAACGAACATAAGCACACCCAATAACAATGAGATAGCACTATGAAACGAGCATTATTAATCACCCTCACCATTCCCTTGTTAATGGGGCTCAACGGGATAGGTGCCATAGGGCAAAATTACGGAGACGATATCTACTACACCCCATCTCAGTCCAAAAAGGAGCGTGAAGCGGCTCGCAAAGCTAATGCGGAACGCGAAGCGGCTCTGCGCGCCGAATGGGCTAAGCAGCGCGCCTTGGAAGAAAACTATGCCGATGACGACGAGAGCGATACCTCCGATGCCGATATAGATGCCTACAATCGGCGCGGAACCGATAAAAATCAGCTCAAACGCGGCTATGCGTTCGGCAAAAATAAGTATGGTAAAAAGCAGCGTCGTGCCGGTACCTATTCATCGCGAATAGCACGTTTCCACGACCCCGCAACCATCATAACCGATTCGCGCGACGGTAATGTGGTAGTCATTATCGATAACGATCGCTACGGCTATGGGGCATACGACTACGATTACAACTACGATTATTACGGATATAACGGCAACGTAACCATTAACCTCTATCCGGGATACGGCTATAACTCATGGTACTACCCGTGGTATGATGCTTGGTACGATCCGTGGTTCTTCTATGATCCGTGGTTTTACACGGCGTGGCGTTACCCGCGCCGGCCCTTTGGCTATCCGGGCGGCTATTACGATCCCTGGTGGGGTTACTCGGGGTACGGATTCGGATTTGGCTATTCATGGAACAATGGATACTACAACGGCTATAGAGACGGCTACCGGGATGGATATTGGAACGGCGGCGGCTACGACCCCTATTCGGGGCGCTACTTCGACCGAAGCTACAGCCGAAACTACTATGCCAATGGGCGCGGCCACAGCGATGCCTATACTGAAAACAACCGTATACGTCGCGGCAGAGACACCGGCACACAAGGCTATCCGCAAAATAACCAGTCGCAAACACGCGGACGGGACGAAAAGGCGGATAATAGCTTGGGACGCGGCAGATACGACCGCGGAACCTACTGGAACAATCCTGAAAATCGCACTACCGATAACGACCGCTACATCAGTGATCGAACATATCGGGATCGAAATAGCGGAAGAGGCAGATATAGTGCCGAAAGCCGCTCGGAACGCGATAATAGCTACGATCGCGCCGGAAGCACCAATCGTGGCGCAAACGAAGGAAGAGATCTTGAACAAAACCGGGGCAGAGTAATCGAACGCGGTAACGCACAACGCGGTCGATACGATGGAATTAGCCGCGGTCAGGTATACCGCAGCGAACCGGACCGGACCTACCGAAGCTCCGATTCACGTGTTTCGCGCTCTTCCTCCTATGACAGAGGCTCTTACGGCAGAGGCTCCTATAGCGCGCCGTCACGCAGTTCGAGCCGATCATCAAGCTCTTCCTACCGGAGCAGCGATAGCGGACGCGGCAGCTATTCGGCACCGTCGCGCAGCAGCAGTTCGTCAAGCGGCAGTTATTCTGCACCATCACGAAGCAGCAGTCCGTCAAGTAGTTCCTCTTCATCCGGTGGACACAGAGGACGATAAGTGAACTTTTTGCGGTCGTAACTGTTTTAATGCCGGTTACGGCCGCAAACAACTGAAACGTCAACACATAGATTATATACAAAAACCATGAAGTTATCCCGATTCTCTATAGCTATTCCCGCGTTGCTGCTTGCCTCCGCGCTTTCGCTGCAAGCACAGAGCGAAACAGATGCTTTCCGATTGAGTCAAACAGGGCTTGCCGGTTCGGCGCGCTATCAGGCCTTGGCTGGCGCTTTTACCGCTTTGGGCGGCGATCTATCCGCTATTGCTTACAATCCGGCGGCTACCGCTGTTTTCCACAATTCGGAGTTCCTTTACACTATGAACGTTAATTCGAGGAACGTGAATGCACGGTGGTTCGATAGGGAAGCTACTAATAAAAAGAGCGGATTTCACTCCGGGCAAGTGGGCATTGTGGCAAGTTTTTTTGATCGCAGTAGCGATAACTCTTTCAACTTTGCCTTCAATATGAACCAAAGCTACCTATACAACCGAGGCGTAAGCATCGCTTCGGGCAGGCCAACCGACTACTCTTTAGCCGATTACACCGCCGCCTGCACACCGGATGGTATGGCAAAAGACGATTTTTGGCCCCGCAACGGATACGATCCCTATAATACTCCGGCATCGTGGTTAGCTGTTTTGGGTTATCAAAGCGGATGGACCTCCGCAAAACAGGATGCCTACGGGCCTTACTATGCATCCGCCTATGAGTACTACGACCAGTCGCAAGGCAAATATCTTCCCTACGGACCCGCCAATTCGAAGCTACAGTTTTCCGAATCGGGCTGTTCGCGCAACTACGATTTTTCGTTCGGCTTTAACTTTAAGGACCTTATCTACACCGGATTTTCCCTAAAGTACGTAACCACCTCTATGAGGTACCAAAGTGAATACAACGAATCGTTCCCGTTTAACGATTATCTCAATTTGAGGAACCAACTCTTTACACGTGGTGATGGGTTCGCTTTCTCCGTCGGGATGATCGGTAGACCTACGGACGGATTGCGCCTCGGTTTTGCCCTCGAATCCCCAACTTTCTACCGATTGACCGATAGGTTCGATGCAGCCGGAAGCTCGCGCTACTCGCAAGGTGTAGATAAAGACGGCAAACTCCTCCCTGAAAAGGAATGGTACTATGATGCCCAAACGCCCCAAAATGCCTACTATGTGTACAATTTGATGACCCCGATGAAGGCATCGCTCGGCATCGCCTACACCTATAAGAATTACGGTTTGATTAGTTTGGATTACTCCGTTACGCCCTACAGTATGATGCATCTTTCCGATGACGAGGGGCCGCTATCGTCCGACAATAATGCCATTTCCAAACACTACCTTGCGGCGCACACTTTCCGTGCCGGCGTAGAGGTAAAACCGATATCCCGTTTGGCGATCAGGCTCGGTTATATGGTACAATCCGCGCCGTCAAAGGACATCGATGCAATGGGCAAAACGAACAGCGAAGGCGGAAGCATTGTGGCCGTTTCGGGAACAATTCCCCATTTTGAGATGAAGCGTGGCGTAAGCGCATTTACTTGTGGGCTGGGAGGCTATATCACAAAGCGGTTCTATACCGATCTGGCGCTTGTGTGGAGCGACCAAAAAAGCAAGGTATATACCTTCCCAACCATCTATAACAATAGTGGAAATGCGGTCGTTACGGCTCCGGAATCAATAAATCTTCGGCAACGTGATTTCACCGCAACACTCTCATTGGGCATTAAATTCTAACCAAATATGAAAAAAGAACAGTTGTCCATTGACTATCGTATTCTTCCGCGCGAAGAATTCGATGATGCCCTGCGCCAATTGGAGGATGCCGCTATTGAGGCGGCTCGCAAAGCGTATGCGCCTTACAGCCACTTTTCCGTCGGAGCCGCCCTGCGACTGGAGGATGGCACCATTATCACCGGTAGTAATCAGGAGAATGCTTCCTATCCGTTAGGCATCTGTGCCGAGCGCAATGCGCTATTCCACGCCGGAGCCGCCTACCCCGATAAAGCGGTAAAAGAACTACTGGTAGTGGCTTTTGCCGGAGATAAGCGCGCCAATCGGGCAGTTCCCTGTGGAGGATGCCGACAGGTTATCCTCGAGACGAGTGCCCGCTACCACACGCCTATACGCATCATTCTCCCCGGAGAGAAGGACGCGCTTATCCTTGAGGATAATGCCTACCTGCTTCCCTTCGGCTTCGATGCCTCCTTCCTTTCCTAACTTTTTCATTTTTTCGGAACGAAACGTTTTAGAAATAGGGAACATTTTGATATAAAGCAAAGGGGCGACGGACAGTCCGTCACCCCTTTTTCTCTGCATTTTGTGCTCTGCAGAACGATATTACATCATTCCGCCCATGCCTCCACCCATAGCTGCGGCAGCGGCTGCTGCGGCGGCATCTGATTTTTCTTCCTTCTTATCGGCAATTACGCACATCGTTGTGAGGAACATACCGGCAATGGATGCGGCATTTTCCAAAGCTACGCGTGCCACTTTGGCAGGATCGATCACGCCCGAAGTGCTTAAATGTTCAAAGCTATCGGTGCGTGCGTTGTAGCCAAAGTCGCCATCGGATTCTTTAACCTTCTGAACAATAACGGCGCCTTCTTTACCTGCATTGGCCACAATCTGGCGAAGCGGCTCTTCAATAGCACGCTTGATTATTTCAATACCGGTAGTTTCGTCGTCTGTTTCGCCCTTAAGTCCTTCCAGAACCTTAGTAGCGCGGATGTAAGCGATACCACCTCCGGGCACGGTTCCTTCTTCGATAGCGGCACGGGTAGCACTGAGTGCATCGTCCACACGATCCTTCTTTTCCTTCATTTCCACTTCGCTGGCGGCACCCACATAGAGCACTGCTACGCCACCGGCTAATTTAGCCAGACGTTCTTGCAGCTTTTCGCGATCGTAATCGCTCGTGGTATTTTCAATTTGAGCCTTAATTTGGGCTACACGTTCGTTAATGTCCTTCTTTTTGCCCAATCCGTTTACAATGGTGGTATTATCCTTGTCGACGGTAACCTTTTCGGCTTGACCAAGCATATCGATAGTGGTCATTTCGAGCGTCAGACCGGTTTCTTCGCTGATCACGGTACCACCGGTCAAAACGGCTATATCGCGTAGCATTTCTTTACGCCGATCGCCAAATCCGGGAGCCTTAACGGCGCACACTTTCAAGCCTCCGCGCAAGCGGTTCACTACCAAAGTGGCGAGTGCTTCGCTATCAATATCTTCGGCAATAATGAGTAGCGGGCGACCGGTTTGCAGGCTCTTTTCGAGCAAGGGGAGGAAATCCTTAATTACAGATATCTTTTTATCGTACAAAAGGATATACGGATTTTCCATTTCGCACTGCATCTTTTCGGTATCCGTTACGAAGTAGGGCGAGATGTAACCGCGGTCGAACTGCATACCTTCAACCACCTGAACTTCGGTAGTGGTTCCCTTAGCTTCTTCCACGGTAATAACCCCTTCCTTGTTCACCTTTTCCATTGCCTGAGCAATGAGGGTACCGATTTCTTCGTCGCCATTGGCAGAAATCTTCGCTACATGCTCAATTCGCTTCAGATCTTTGCCTACAGCTTTGCTCTGCTTTGCGATATCCTTTACCACAGCGGCTACCGCTTTATCGATACCGCGCTTGAGTTCCATTGGATTAGCACCGGCGGTTACGTTTTTCAGCCCTACATTGATAATGCTCTGAGCCAAAACCGTAGCGGTTGTGGTACCGTCACCGGCATCTTCGTTCGTTTTGGAAGCTACTTCCTTAACCAGCTGTGCCCCCATATTTTCGAAGGCGCAGTCCAACTCGATATCTTTTGCCACCGTAACACCGTCCTTGGTGATCTGGGGCGCACCGTAAGATTTTGCCAATATGACGTTCCGGCCTTTCGGGCCTAAGGTAACCTTGACGGCATTAGCCAATTCGTCGACCCCTTTTTTCAGGAGGTCGCGCGCTTCTACATCAAATTTTATCTCTTTTGCCATTGCTTTAATTGCTTTGAATGAATGTTCTTGTTTTTGTTTGCAATGATTAGTTCAAAACGGCGAGTACGTCACTTTGTCGCATAATCATGAGCTTTTCGCCTTCTATTTCGATTTCCGTACCGGCATATTTACCGTAAAGCACTTCGTTGCCTTCCTTCAGCTCCATGGCTTCGTCCTTGGTTCCTTTACCAACGGCTATCACTTTGCCTTTGAGGGGCTTTTCTTTTGCGCTGTCGGGGATGATGATGCCTCCCGCACTCTTTTCTTCTGCCTTGTCCGGCTTGATCAGAACTCGGTCTGCTAATGGTTTGATTTTCATACTGTTATTATATTTCTATTGCGTTCTTACGCGTTTGTTTGTTCCTTTTCGGTACGTTGTTTCCGTCTCTTTCTACCGAGGTGCTCGGGCACCTCTCTACCCCTATAATGCAATATATATGCCAAACCGATATTTTGTATGAAAAAACGACACTTTGACGCGCCACATGGTCAATCCGACCTGCCGTCGAACTCCATCAATAGGTATATAAGTTTGCTCCAAAAGGTATATAAGTTTCGCGCAAAAGGTATATACCTATCCACCGGAACTTATATACCTATTGCGGCACGGCACGAATCCCCCTTAAGAGCGAGAGCACAAAAAGCAAAGGGAGGAAGTGCCGCTGCACCCCCTCCCTCGTACAATTATTGTCGTTTAAATCCGACTTATTTTACCACCTTGACAACCTGATCAAGGGCACGTACCATATAGACGCCTTCCGCAAAAGCGGTTACATCGATACGGCGTTCCGTAGTGGTAAGCAATTCTCGACCAGCCGCATCGTAGAGAGATACCTGAGTTCCTTCAGCAATGCCGCTTACTTCCAAAATGGTTCCGTTGTTGATCAGACGTACGTCAATCTGGTCGCCGGCAATCTGTTCTGCATGGTTGTAGAGGGTCATACCTACTGCGGCATCCTTTTCTACGGTCAGCTCGAAGGTATCCTTATCCTTTGTGCCTTCAACTGCCTTTCCGTCCACCGTCCAGCTTTCAACAGCCCATTTGGAGTCGCCCCTTGCATAGGTGAAAAGCACTTTCTTACCGGCTTCAACCGGCTTTCCGCTTTCGTATGCAGCGCCATCCACTGTAGCGGTTACTTTGCCTGCCACTTCGTCCGGGAAGCTGTAGGTTACTGCGTAGGAAGCGGTGGCTGCTTCAAGAACGGCAGAGATGGCGGCATTACCTGCTACCGTATACTCTATTTCCGTACCACCTTTTTCGTTCAGTTCCAAATTGCCATTGGCTTTATTGTAAACAGTTTCACCGATAGTAACCGATTGAACCTTGTAATCTTTATTGGCACTCACGCGTACACGAACAAGATCACCTTCCTTAACCTTGTAAACGCCTTCCACCGCTTCAATATTTTTACCGTCTTTGTTCTTCAGTTCAATGACTCCGTGTTCGGATTGTGTAATGGTCAGCTCATAATCGGCAAGATTTTTGTTTCCGTAGTTAAGTGTAATTTCCATATCGCCTTCCACGGAAGTGAATGCCTTGCTGTAATAACCATCCTTACCCTTATCGGCATCCGTTAAATCAAGTGTTTCAGTGGCAGGAGTTTCCCCTTTTTTATAACTAACGGTGAATGATTTGAGCGTGTAGCTACCATTTTCAACACCGGCGGCAAGGAGCAACTCTGTTCCCACGGGTACTTGAGCTTCGGGAGCCAAACGTTCATAATAATCACCATTTTTAGCGAGGACTTCCATTTTAATGTTGCCTCCCTCGTATTCTTTTTGGAACTTAAGCGTTCCTTTGCTCGTGGGGGGCGTGTTAGACAGCGTTAAATCATTGGTATAAAGGAGAGCTTCGTCGTCTTCATAGGATAACTGGGGGAACAATGCATTACGTATTTCGGCAAGCACCGTAATCTTTTTTGCGCCATTTTTGAAAGCGGCATCATTGAATTTGGTTACGCCATTCTCAATCTTATAGGCGTTTGCCGGCACTGCAACCATATTTCCGTTAGCGAACGATTCTTCGTCATAATAGTACCATTTGATTTGCGTTTTCACCGGATCGCCTCCCCCAAACTGGCGAGGAATGGTATTCAGAAACGACATATCTATTTCGTTTCCGTTAATGGTTGCTGTGGGCGAAATATATGCAATGATCTGGTTTACTTTGTACCCATCTCCGTAATCTTTCTTATAGGTAACTTCCGGATTTTGTTGTGGAAGTTGATCCGGGCTAAGGAGGTTCCCAAATAAATTGACGCAAGTCAATGTTTTGCTTTGTGTAAGCGGTTTCAAATTTATAGCCTTAATTGTGTAATTCGATGTGTAAACAAGGGATTTCAAAGCAGGCATACCGGCTTCCGGCACAATTAGCTCATCAATTTCCTGCATTGAGAGGTCCAGCGTTTCCAATGCAGGGTAATTATTCAAATCGAACTTTTCCCATTGAGCACAAGATACAACCTTGTTTTTTACTAAATCGGACATTATATCCAGGTGGAGCAGTTTAGGCATTGGACACAATACAGCTTTTTTACCCAAATTGCTCAAGGTAAGCGACTTTAGCTCAGGACAATGTGAAAAGTCTGTTTCGCTGTCCTTGAAATTATTGAACATTCCGACACTAAACTCCTCTAATTTTGGTGCAACAAACGTACCAATACCCACACAATTTTTCTGAGCGTAAGGAACGATAATTTGACTAAACTGGTGGCGTCAATCTTAATAGTCCGTTTTTCATCGGATACTGCTTTAAAGGTGTGCTTCAAACGGTTTTGATAACCTTTGAAGGTGGGCTTCACCGTTTCTACAACAGAGCCATCGCCCCAATCTATAATAACGGGATTTAATTCTGTGGTAACTGCCTCAAAACTAAAGTTTTCTGCTTTAGGAGCCACTATCAATTCCACGTACTCGGTGGTACTGATGGCAGGCTGCTCTTGCGCACAGAGGGTCAGCACCATAGCAACGAAAGTGCCGACAAAAAGTAATAGTTTTCTCATAACTTTTCTCCTTTTTATTCTAATCTTCTTTTCCTAATATAAACCCATTCTATCGCTCATGCACACTATTTGCGTACACGTAGCTACGCGTCGCAAATGTAGTTATTTTGTCTGAAAAAACTATCTTAAACCACACATAAGGCAAAATATTAGGGAACTTTACACTCACATATTTCCAAATAGGGTTTTTTTGTAAGGTTACAAGGTGCAAGGAAATTAAGAAAATTCTATACTTTTGGGGAAAGCTCGGGAGGGTTATCCGATCATTTCCTTTACTTACTTCATTGTGTCGTTAGATGTGAGCGAATGGGTGATAATTTTATAGGGTTATTTGGTTTGTTTTGTGTCTTTGTATGCAGAAAGAGATGCTTTTGTGTATGAATACAGCGGTAGTTGATGTCATTATGGCTACTCATTGGAGGAATGGCAGGGCAAATACGCCTTTTTGTCGTTGCTATTTCTTTCACACGCGGGGTAATCGGCTTCATACACGGGGTAATCAGCGGTCAATGCTCACCGCGAGCGAGTTTAGTGTTTCGGGACGCACTCTTCCACTTCGATTAAAAGTACAATCCATATAGCACACAGAAATTATGAAAGTGACTAAGTATTTGCGCATTTTGCTCTTTACGAGCCTGATGTTTATTTCGTTTGCCGGCTCTGCCGCATGGGCACAGAATAGAACAAATGACGAACTATATCTTCAGAATGGAACCATTTTAAAGGGAAAAGTTATAGCAGAGGATCCGGGCAAGACGCTTATATTTGAGGGCGTTGACGGGGTAAGAGCGGTATAACCGATGAGCGAAGTGAAGCAGCTGGTTCGGGGAGTCCAAAAATCCGCTCCGGAAGCCCAAAGAGCGCGTATCAGCTATTATAGCTTTAACATCGGTATGGCTACCGATTTTAAAAACGTAGGAATGGGCGTGAATCTTGCCGACCTCAATATAGGAATAGGAAAAAGCGGCTTTGGCATTGCCCTATCCTTGGGTGCCAGTGCCTATTATCCGCACAAGTTGCTCGATGCCATAGATGAACTTGAAAAACGTGGTTGCTCAGCGGCAACTCCGGAGCTCTGTACCGATTATGATTATATCCTTGATATGCTCGTGGTTCCTGAACTGATCAGCGTTGGTCATATTGCGGTTGGCCCGTCCTATACCTTTTATGCCTCCGACGTAGCGCTAACCCCCAAAATGCTTCTCGGATACGGCTTGGGTGTGGCTCTTTCTCGAGATAAGATTGAGGCAAACTATAACGAAGGAAAGATCAAAGTATCAGACCAAATTCTCTATATGAATGGTTTCTATTTTGGACTGGGGCTGCACACGCGCTTTTTCGCCACTCACCGTTGGAACCTATTGCTCGGATTGGATTACCAAAACTACAAAGGAAGGAATGGCCTCAATTTATCGGTAGGTTTTGCCTGCTGCTGGTAATTGATCAAAAAAACAACAAAACTTGACCGTTTTTACTTTCTTTCCTTTGAAAATACATACCTTTGCGAAGGGGAAACACCCATTGGGGTGAACTTTGGGAAAATGAGAGCGGTTAGTGTTGTTCTACAGGCAAGTAACAAGGCGGGGGTGCCGGGTCGCGCTCGCTACACGCATCGTAATCATTGCTTTCCGCTTGGATTTTCTTGCTTCTATAGGCATTGCCCCTAATCAACTTTGATTCAGAGTATAACTTAATAACACGAACACAGAAATTATGAAAATGATGAAGAATTTACGCGTTTTGCTCTTTACGAGCGTGATGTTTGTTTTGTTCGCCGGCTCAGCCGCATGGGCACAGAACAGAACGGTGGACGAGATTTATCTACAAAACGGCTCCGTTTTAAAGGGTAGAATTGTAGAGGAAGAGCCGGGCAAGACGCTCACCTTTGAGACCGGTGACGGGAATAGACTGGTTTATCCGATAGGTGACGTGAAGAAAATCGTTCGCGGTAGCGTGCAGCTCCGTACCCCCTTACGCAATGCGTCCCGCGTTAGCTACTACAGTTTAAACCTCGGTATGGCAACCGATTTTGAAAGCAGTGTCGGAACGGGCTTCAATCCCGCTGACTTTAACTTTGGAATAGGCAAAAGCGGCTTCGGCATTGCCCTTTCGTTTGGCGGTACTACCTATGCTCATAGTGCTTACTACAACGAGTATAAAGTTACCGCTACAACCAATATCTCCCATTTGGCAGTTGGTCCCTCATTTACATGGTGCTTCCCCACAATCGCCCTAACTCCCAGGGCAATGCTCGGATACGGAAGAGCGGCCACAGTTATGAAAAGTGGCAACAAATCGATAGAAGAAGGCGTAAAAGGTTTCTTTTTGGGTGCAGGTATGCACGCGCGCTTTTTTACTACGCACCGTTGGAACCTGCTGCTCGGATTGGATTATCAGCACTTCAACGAGTATAACGGAATGAACGTATCGGTAGGTTTTGCCTACACTTGGTAGTAAAACGAATATGAGAAAAGGTATTTGGAGTGCATTGCCTCTTGGCCGTGCACTTCGATACAGTTTAATACGTTTCGATACACTTCGATACACTTTAATACGTTTCGATACGTTAGGATACGTTACGATACACTTCGATACAGTTTAATACGTTTCGATACACTTACGGGGGAAGCGATGTGCTACCTTTGCACCGTTCCTCTCCGAAGTGCCTCTTTCAGGGGTAGACGCGAAAATGCTTTTCCTTGTTGTGGCAGTTCGGCATCGGTAATAAAAAGGTGGTGAGGAAGGAGCATAAATGTGTCTTTCTTCATTATTTTACTAACTTTACGTCGGATATAGCGGTAAGAACTCCTATTTACCGATCTATGTGAGGAACGGATAGGGAGTTTTGCCTATACTTGGTAATAAAACGAATATGAGAAAAGGTATTTGGGAGGCATTGCCTCTTTTAGTAGCGGTTTGCTGCTTCTGTACATCTTTTAGGGGCGAGGCGCAGAGTGCACCATCTGGACGCTCGCTTAAGTGGAAGGTAGCAATTGGTCGTTTCTCTAACGAAACGCAATACGGAAAGGGAATTTTTTACGATAGGGAAAATGACCCGATGGCGAAGCAGGCTCTGGACATACTTTCAGCCAAATTGGCGGCGTCCGGTAAGTTTATCCTCCTTGAACGTTCGGATGCCGATAAGTTGGCTTCTGAAGTTGAGGATGGACAGCAATCAGAGCGTATAGCTGCCGATTACGTAATATTAGGGTCCATCACTGAGTTCGGGCGCAAAACGACCGGCAAGAATGACCTCTTTTCCGCTTCCAAAACGCAAATGGTGGAGGCTGCGGTAAGCCTACGATTGGTGGATGCCAAAAACAGTATGGTTATTTACAGCGAAGAGGGCAAAGGATATGCCGAGCTTACAAGCAAATCGACCCTTGGATTTGGGGGAAAGGCAGGCTATGATGCAACGCTGAGTGATAAAGCCATTTCATCCGCAATGGATCAGTTGGTAGAAAACGTGATCAATAAGTGTAGCGATCGTCCGTGGCGAACTTACATCATTAGCTCGGATGCGGACGGCATCTTTATTGCCGGAGGAGCAAGCCAAGGTTTGAAAGTGGGGGATAAGTTTGATGTATTTATCCGTGGCAAAAGAGTAAAGAATCCACAAACGGGTACTATGATGGATCTGCCCGGCAAAAAGTGCGCCTCAATTGTTATAGATGCTCTTTTTGGAGAGAATGTGTATAACGAAGGTGCCGTTGTGTCTCTTGTAGAGGGATCTCTTCCAGAAGATATCAATAGTTGTTATATAGAGGAAATAAAATGAAGCAAAGAATTATTGCGCCATTTTGGCTTGTCCCCATAGTTGCCTTGTTCTGGCTCTGGGGGATAACCTCTTGTGGCAGTGTAAAAACCGGAACAGGGGGATATGAGGATACAGCATACGTTACCGTTGCCTCCAACGGAGTGCAGAAAGGAGATACCGTATTGCTCTTTATTGATAAGGGAATAGGTCATTCTGTAAAAGTTGTGGCTGAAACTGATGCCATTAGAAAGGGCACCCCAATCCCCACAACCCCCGGCACGCACATTGTTCAGGTCTATGAACAGTTGGAAGACGGAACACCGGGGCAAAAACTCCATGAATATACGATTTTTCTTTCTACCCGAAAGAATCGCGTTATCGTACTGAAATAATCAGATAATATAGAAAAGAAAGGATTACTATGCGACGGAAATGCTTATCAATAGCAGCGTTAGCCTTCTCGCTTGTTCTCGTTTTGTCGGGATGTGGTATACAGAAGCCACTCTACTCGTGGTACAACTACGATGATGTGGTTTATAAGTATAGTAAAAGCCACACTTCTGAAGATCGAGAAAACTTGATTAAGACCTACGAAAGGCTCATCAATGAACAGCGAGGATCCCGCGGAGCTGTACCCCCGGGGATTTATGCGGAATATGGGTACTTGTTGCTGAAAGAAGGAAAGCAAGAGGAAGGGCTTACTCTTTTAAAGAAAGAAGTGGCTCTTTATCCCGAAAGTGCACCCTTTGTAGGTAGGATTATTAAGCAGTTTGAAAAATGAAAACACGTTTTCTTATTCTCACAACAGCCTTAGCCCTAAGTGCCTTGTTCACGTCCTCATGCGGATTGTTAAAGAAAGGGGCCACGCGTGGAGAGGCCTATGCTCAAATCTACTCAGAGGCCCCCATCTCCATTTTGGTAATGCCTCCGATTAATGAAACGAATAAGGTTGATGCCAAGGAGGCGGTGTATGCCACTCTCTATCGTCCGCTTGTGGATAGGGGGTACTATGTTTTTTCGCCTCTTCTCTCGCAGGAACTACTTCAGTCTGAGAGTGCTGATGATGCCGAACGCTTTATTGATGGAACGTTAAAACCCTTCTATCAGGTATACCATGCAGATGCCGTTCTCTTCACCGTAATCAAGAAGTGGCAAAAGGCACCTTTGCTCAATAATATTAATGTAGAGATGGAATACATCCTTCGCTCCGGTAAAACGGACGAAGAGCTATTTCGCAAGGATGTTAGAGTAACCGTGGATTGTTCCGTAGTTAATGGTGGTGGCGTTTTAGGCCTACTGGCCAATGCGGTGTCCACTGCGTTAACTGAACATGTAGTGGGAGCTCGAAAAGCCAATAACTATGTGCTTTCGGATCTTCCCAACGGTACCTATACAGGCAAACGGGGAGAGGACAGCACAGAAATAGCGCTTCCTGCAGAAATCAGGGCATTCTCATCGCGATAACCTTTAGTAGGGCGCATCCCGCATAAGCGGACTTAAACGATTCGGTACTTATCAGAGGCTATCAGAATTTATCGTATCAACACCGATAGATTCCCACCATCTCTGATAAGTACCGATACAGTTTAATACGTTTCGATACAGTTTAATACGTTTCGATACAGTTTAGTACGTTTCGATACGTTAGGATACGTTACGATACACTTCGATACAGTTTAATACGTTTCGATACACTTACGGGGGAAGCGATGTGCTACCTTTGCACAGTTCCTCTCCGAAGTGCCTCTTTCAGGGGGAGACGCGAAAGTACGTTTCCCTGTTGTAGCAGTTCGACATCAGTAATAAAAAGGTGGTGAGGAGAGAGCATAAATGTGTCTTTCTTCATTATTTTACTACCTTTGCACCGAATATAGCGGTAAGAACCCCTATTTACCGATCTATGTGAGGAACGGATAGGGGGTTTTGCCTATTGAAAGGTCGGTAAAGGACGATGAAGGGTAATAAGAACAGGCTCGTGCTGAGCGGATTGCCGCAAGGGCACTTCTCCGAGCAATTTGCTTTGGAGGATGCGGTCTTTGCTCGGGAAAATCCTTTCGACCTATACGGAGGCAGCGTGGAGGCTCTGGTAGAAGGGGAGCGCACGGGCAATGTGTTCAAGATTGAGATTCGGCTCACGGGATTCGTAAAAACAATATGCGACCGGTGTGCGGATGATCTGAATCTGCCCATTGAAGCCACCTTCCCCTTTGTGGTTCGGTTTGGAGAAACAACCGATCTGGACGGCGATGAGGAGCTGATCGTATCGCGCGACGAACCGGTCTTGGAATTGGACGACCTGCTCTACCAGTTGGCGGTTCTTTCCATACCGATGAAGCGGGTGCATGCCAACGGCGAATGCAATGCCGATAGCATGCGCTACTACGCGCGTCAGGAGGAAGAGGAGCGCAAACAGCGCGGAACCTTGTTAACCGATACGCCTACGGAAGAAGGATAACGCGCTCCGTGCGCCTTGCAACAAACAGATAAGTAAGAAAACGAATAGAAAAAGCAGATAGAAACTGAGATATGGCACATCCTAAAAGAAGACAATCACACACCAGAACACGCTTACGCCGCGGACACGACAAAGCCGCAATGCCTACCATAGCCAAATGCCCCAACTGCGGTGCTTGGCACATTTACCACACCGTATGCCCCGAATGTGGCTACTATCGTGGTCAGTTGGCAATTGAAAAGGAAGAAGAGTAATCGTTGATCGGATCCCTCCTCTTTCGGAATGGGAATGCAATCATTGGAACAAGTTTCCGTGAGCTGATTAATTTATTCCGAACAAACTGAAAAACACTTTTAAAGCGAACGAAATGCCACAAACAACGCATGCCGTGATTACAGCCGTGGCCAGCTTTCTCCCTGAAGATAAGCTGACCAATTCCGATATAGAGCAGATGGTGGACACCAGCGACGAATGGATCACCTCACGTGTGGGAATCAAGGAACGTCGCATCCTCAAAGTGCCCGGTAAGGGAGCTTCCTACCTCGCCATCAAGGCGGTTCAATCTCTGTTGAGCAAAACAGACATCGATCCGCTTTCCGTGGAAGGAGTGATTTTAGCTACCAATACGGCGGACTACCATTTTCCTACCACCAGCTCGATTGTGGCATACGAAACAGGTTGTCGGAATGCACTCACGTTTGATTTGGTCAGTGCATGCCCCAGTTGGCTGTACGCCTTGGAAACGGGTGCCAATTACATACGCTCGGGGCGCTACAAACGACTCATCGTGGTTGCTACGGAGAAGATGTCGTCGGCAGTAGATTTTACGGATCGGCAAACCCTTCCTCTTTTTGGGGATGGTAGCGGATGCGCACTGCTCGAAGCACAAGAGAGCGAAGAACCCATCGGCGTTACCGATGCTCTGTTCCGTACCGATGGAATTGGCCGCGAGCATCTGATTATGCTCTCCGGAGGCTCGGTGAGCCCCGCAACGGCTGAAACGGTTGCTCGGCGCGAACATTTTGTCCTTCAGGATGGGCAGCACGTATTCAAGCATGCCGTAAAAGGAATGGAGGAAAGCTGCCGCAAGCTGATGGAACGCAACGGATTAACCAAGGAGGATATCGCTTGGGTTGTACCCCATCAAGCCAACCTGCGCATCATCGATATGGTAACGCGTATGCTGGGCGTCCCTAAGGAAAAGGTGATGATCAATATTCAAAAGTACGGCAACACAAGTAGTGCTACCATACCCATCTGCCTTACCGAATGGGAACCGAAGCTAAAAAAAGGCGATAAGCTGATACTTACCTCCTTTGGCGCCGGTTATACGTGGGGTGCCGTATACCTCGTTTGGGGCTACACGGCAGGCGAGAAATAGAAACCCGCACACAACAAAAACGCGGAACAATATGAGTGACGAAGGCTTCAAGAGCGGCTTCGTAAACATAGTGGGCAATCCTAACGTGGGCAAATCCACGCTGATGAATCTGCTCGTGGGCGAGAAGCTCTCTATTGTTACGCCTAAAAGTCAGACTACCCGTCACCGCATCATCGGTATTGTTAATACGGACGATATGCAAATCGTCTATTGCGATACGCCGGGGGTGGTCAAGCCCGGCTACCTGCTTCAGGAGCGGATGCGTGCTTTTTCCGAATCTGCCCTAAGCGATGCCGATATCATTCTCTACGTGACCGATGTAGTGGAGAAACCGGAGAAGAACCTCGACTTTATCCAACATGTAGCCAAAGCGAAAGTTCCGGTTATCGTGTTGGTCAATAAAATAGACCTCTCCGATAATCAACGTCTCGGAGAATTGGTGGAGCAATGGCATGCCCTACTGCCCGAAGCCGAAATCTTACCCATATCGGCTACCAATCGATTTAACATCGAGCCGCTACAAAAGCGGATCTGCGAGCTGCTCCCTGTAGCTCCGCGCTACTTTGAAGCAGATCAACTGACCGATCGGCCGGTACGCTTCTTTGTCAGTGAAGTAATCCGCGGTAAGGCGCTCCGCTACTACGCAGAGGAAATTCCGTATGCCGTGGAAGTAGAGGTGACCGCCTTTAAGGAAGCAGCGGACCGAATAGATATCGAAGCGGTGATCATCGTTGAGCGCGAAAGCCAAAAAGGCATTATCATCGGGCACGACGGAAAGGCAATCAAAAAGCTTGGCACGGCATCGCGTAAAACGTTGGAGCAACTCTTTGATAAACATATCCGCCTCGATCTGTTCGTGCGTGTTGCCACCGATTGGCGCAGCAACGACTCAATGCTCAACGACTTCGGCTACCTCGCCGATAAATAACCGCCACTACGCCCATTCATCTCGCCCGGCTACAGCTAGTCGCCATTTGTGGTGGAGCATCGCCCGATTACAGAGGAAGCATTCATATTCACACACCTTTCGCTGCTCTGCACCATATGAGACATGCAATCCAAAGCAATGATACGCTGTAGTGATGCCGTAGCCATGCTACCTTGATGTATGAAACGGCATTGGTATACGCTGCTGCCCATTGCTCTGTTAAGCGTGCGAGCATTCCACGTTGCTGAAGCAATCCCACGCTGAGGCGCACCCCCTGCTGCTTTTATCCGAACTACTCAGAGCTAATCCGAACCAATCCGATTGATTCTGATTAGTTCTGATTGACTCCGGTTAATTCCGATTTGCTTCCGATTGGTTCCGATAATCTATTAGCACTATAACAACTATAGCTACTAATCACCCCAATTGGCGCAGGAACCTTCTTCGCGCGGGAGCTATTACAATATGTCAAAGAACGCTGTCCCTCTGGGTAGGGCATCGGTACCTTCGCACTATTCCTCCGCATCTTCTTACCATCCGCTGATGCTAACGACTTGTAGATGCTAATGATCAACCGGTGCTAACTATCTGTGGAGGGAATCAACCGCTGATGCTAACAATCAACTGGTACAAACTATCCGTGGAGGTTACCCATTCACTGATGTAATAATCAGCCGGTGGTAATGTCCGTGGTGCTTTTGCTCCGAGACGGTAATGCGCTGCCGGAACTCGCTTGCTCCGCGCGACTACCACCTATTCCCTGAGGAACGATGCAAAGGTACCACACGGCATACCCCACGAATGTATTAAAGTGTATCGAAGTGTATTAAACTGTATCGTAACGTATCCTAACGTATTAAAGTGTATCGTAGTGTATTCAATTGTATCGTAGTTCATCGGAACTAATCGGAATCAATCGGAATCAATCGGAGCTAATCGGAATCAATCGGAGCTAATCGGAACCAATCGGAGCTATCGGATTTACTCTGATAAGTTCGGATAAGTTCGGATAAGCTCAGATAAACCCGGATAAATTTGGATTTGCTCGGATAACCTTTGATTTTTCGGTGGTCAGGTTTGACAAAGAGCCGCAAAAACACAATGCGCGTACAAACATAAGCCATTAATAATAATAAAAAGCTTTCACCCGATAAGATCGGTAGTGTCGCAGGAGTGACAATACGGCAAAAGGCACGTAAAGCCGCGCGGATGGGAGCTATCAACGTGTAGCGTACAAAGTGAGGATGCGTGCACGTGTGTTTGGTGTGTGTGGTTCTACTAGTGCGATGCAGGAAGATGTATTGTTTTGCGCCTGGAGCAAGAACACAGCCGTCAACAGCAATTACGATCTTCGCGGTGCTGGAGAATGCGTATTTACGCCTGGAACAAGAACACAGCCGGCAACAGCAATTACGGCCTGCGTGGTGCTGGTGAATGTTGTTTGGTACCTACTATTACGAAAATTGAGCGCACGCGATTGCGATCGGTGCAGTGCAGGTTAATGTTGTTTTGTGCCCGAAGCGGGACTTGAACCCGCACAGCTGCAATAGCCAAAGGATTTTAAGTCCTTCGTGTCTACCGATTCCACCATCCGGGCAAAAGCTTCTTTATCTCAAAAGGGGAAATCAGTAGGGATAAAGTACACTTTGAGCGGAAGACGGGGCTCAAACCCGCGACCCTCAGCTTGGAAGGCTGATGCTCTATCAACTGAGCTACTTCCGCGTACGAAGGAATCTTCTGTTTGTATAGGCAAAGCGAGCTCAAGTTAGCGTTGTGGGCAGTGATGGATTCGAACCACCGAAGGCTGACGCCGCTTGATTTACAGTCAAGTCCAATTGGCCACTCTGGCAACTGCCCCTACGCGCTTGCGCAATGCGCTTTTTGCTTATGCTTCCCACACGGAAGCGGATACAAAGGTACTACTTTTTTGATAATAAACAAGCAACGTCAATCATCTGTAGAGCGGATACTGCCACTTCGGTACCTTTATTACCGTATTTGCCACCGCTGCGATCAATTGCCTGCTGTTTGTTTTCGGTAGTTACCAAGCCGAATAGTACCGGTACGGTGCCACAAAGGTTCAGCTCGGTAATGCCTTGCGTCACGCTGTTGCAAATACAGTCGTAGTGGGTTGTTTCGCCACGAATAACGCATCCCAGCACCACCACGGCATCATACGCCTCTTTGGCTTGAAGCAGGCAAGCAGCGGCATAAGTGAGCTCAAATGCGCCCGGTACGGTAATTACGCGGATCTGCTCCATAGGTATGCCGGCTTGGCGGAATGCGCCCACGGCACCCTCTTTGAGCGGCTCGGTAATATCGCTATTCCAATGCGCATACACCACCGCCACGCGCAACGCCTCAGGCTTTTTGTACCGAAGCGTGTAGGAGGCGGGTACCTGCACTACGTTAGGCTCGTTCATCCCTACTTATTTCCCGGCGAGGAGCTGTACGCGTGCAATATCGCCTTCCACCTGCGTAGCTTCGGGAGCGGTATAGTACTTATCGCGCACGGTTTGGTAAGCGGTGAGTGCCTTATCGTACTTTTTCTGTGTTTCGTACACATGCCCCGCCTTAATCAGGCAAATAGGCGAAACGACCTCGTTATTAGCCATTTGGGCGGCTTGTTCGAAGTACTTAACGGCTTCGTCCAATTTATCGAGCTGTACGCAGCAATCGCCCATCAGGCGCACGGCGCTGGGCGCAATCATATCGTCCTTTGCATTGAACTTTTTCAGTTGTTCGAGAGCCTTATCGAACTGACCCAAATCGTAATAAGCCACGCCGGCGTACAAGTGGCTCAGATTAGCCGCTTTAGTCCCAGAATACTTATCAATAATGGCGAGCACACCCCGATCGGTTATACCGGGAGTTTTCAGCACGGTGCTATCGCCTCCGGCAATAAACTGATCTTCCGCCACGTAGAGTGCCTCGTTGGCGCGTTCCAAACGCGGCTTGTGCACATATTGCACGTAAGCCCATATACCGAACGCAACAATCACTACTCCTAAAAGGATCCACATCAGCAGGTTGGCATGCCGTTCGAAAAACTTTTCACCGCGCGAGATCACTTCCTTCGTCTCGGTTTCCTTGCTCTTTTCTTTAGCCATAAGTATATATCTCTTTATCAAATGCTCTTCAGGAGGGCAAAGGTAGTAAATTATACCGAACCACGTTCCCTCGGTGCCGCCGTAAGTGGCTAAAAGCGGTAACCTTGCGTGGGGTTACTTTTTACGCTTACGACGGCGTTTAGAAAAAGGGTTTAGGCTCTTCAATCCGCTGAGCAGCAGTCGGCGCCCCCAAGCTATGCTCTGCCCCACCAATATAGGTTTTGCGATATCTACCAACAAACCGCCCACTCCGCTTTTGGTGATGAGGTTGATGGGCAGCGAAATCCAGTTGGGAAGCACCGTTCCGCCCGACTTTCTTTCCTGTAGTGCGTTTGAAGTGTCCGTACCTTTGTTCAGCCCGAAGAAGGCCAAAACCTTGTATGCAGCCGACCCTTTGGAGATAGTGCCGTCGTGCATGGCTATACTGACCATTTCTTTCAGACTTTTATCGTTAAGATGGTCAAAATCCTCACGCAGATTGCCGGAAGCGAACTTGTAGGCTTCCGCCGCCAGCTGCTTTTCGGTTTTAAATCGTTTAAATACGTTTTCCCTTTTCGCCATATGCTTTTGCCTTATTGCCGGTACGTTTCGAAGGCGGTAGGCTCATTCGTTTGGAACTCGTGTTGTCCTTTCGGCTCCTCTTGCGTATCGAGGGGTTTCTCGTTGATGCCCAATCCGTTTTGGGGTCTTATTTTATCTATTTTGGTCATTCGTTCCAAAAAGTGCTCCAATGATTTAGCCCATTTCGCTCTTACACAAGCAAGTATTACGAGCCAAACGACAAAAAAGAACACTACAAGAGCGGCTGCCGCCACAAGGAACCCTACGCCCGGGGTGGTATGCAGCCACGAACTGAATCCCCACCCGAGAGAAAGCGCGAGCAGAATCAGAATTACCGGAACAAAGAGCAGTAAGAGCATCAGAAACAGTGTCTTATTCACTATTTTCCGAGCGATTCCCATCAGATTGAAGGAGCTATGCTTTATAGCAGCCTTTACCCAATCGACAAAATGCTCAAAGAATGAATTGAAGCTAAACTGATTGTCGGTCATACGTTGTTTGCGGAAAAGCAACGAACAGCAACCCCGCCTATTCCGCACCCCATACCGCTTGCGGACTTGCATCCGTGCGGATGTGCGGGGCGGAGCCCCTGTTCCCTTGCCTCTACTGCTTACTTTTTGTCTGCTGCGTCCTTCAGTTTGTTCGCAGCTTTATCCATCAGCTCTTCGGTGGCTTTCTTGCCGTCTTTCGCCTTTTCTTCAACGAATTCTTCGGCTTCATCCACAAAATCGGCGCCTTCGCGTTTCAGTTTGTCGCGTAATTCGTAGTACTTTTCCTTGGCTTCGTAGTAGCCTTCCACAACGCTATCGCGCGTTTTGTCCGCTACGCCACGTACATTGTCCACCAATTGACGGCGATTATCCCTATTCAGCAGATAGCCTATTGCGGTGCCGATAGCGATACCGATGGCACTTCCGAGTGCAAATTTCGATGAATTGTTCATAGTCTCTTTTCCTGTTTGATTACTGATTTCTGTTCTACTTATCTTCCTCACTTCATTTCCGTGTCCGGAGCTCCCACGCTTTGTTCCTCGGTATGCCGCGCCTATTCTCGTTGACGTACGGTGCTCTTCCATATTGGCGCAGAGCTCTTTCCCATTCGGGAAGCGGCAACCGGAGCGGCGATGCTCCCTCCACACCCCCAAATGTACAGAAAAAATATTATCCAAGCAACAAAATGCGCCCATCCGCTCTTTTTACTCCTCTGTAGAGGGGAGCCAACCGGTACGCTGATGCGTAATCACTGCTCCGACACTTGTTGCCACTTGCAACGTACCATCGTGCATACGACACCCGAACCTTGCCACCCTATCTGCGTACCCTCGCGCGTACGATTCGGACACTTCCGCCCATTGCAGCGCACTTTATACTGGTTTCTACGCATCTTATCTCTCCTTCCTACGTACGTTCTTGATCATTTATCTATACCTACTCTATAAATCGTTTAAGGGATTTATATAAACCGTTTAAAGTATTTGTATGAATCGTTTTAATGATTTGTACAAATCATTAAAAGTATTTGTAGAGCCGCTGTATACAAAAGACAGAGAAGGTACGCAGATGAGAGCGTGAAGGAGCGCAGCGGTGGGCAGCTCCTTCACTGAGATGGTGGCAGGGCAGGGGTGGATCAGCGCAAATCAGTAGAGGAAAGGCGGGCGAAGGTACGTAGTTAAGAGCGCAAAGGTACGTAGAAAAGAGTGCGAAAGTACGCAGAAGAGAGCGTGAAGGTGCGCTGCGGTGGGGCAGCTCCTTCACTGAGATGGTGGCACGGCTGGGGTGGATCAGCGCAAATCAGTAGAGAAAAGGCGTGCGAAGGTACGTAGAAAAGAGTGCGAAGGTAGGTAGATGAGTGCGAGAAGGTACGCAGATGAGAGCGTGAAGGAGCGCAGCGGTGGGCGGCTCCTTCACTGAGATGGAGGCACGGCTGGGGTGGATCAGCGCAAATCAGCAGAGAAAGGGCGGGCGAAGGCAGGTAGATGGGAGCGTGAAGGTGCGTAGCGGTGGGGACCTCTTTCACTGAGATGGTGGCACGGCTGGGGTGGATCAGCGCAAATCAGTAGAGAAAAGGCGGGCGGGGTTATCTGCTTTTGCCGACGGAATCTAAGCGAAGGAAGATAAAGAGCATAATCGTAAAGGACCAAAGGGAGGAGCCTCCGTAGCTGATGAACGGGAGCGGGATGCCAATCACCGGTACTAAGCCGGTCACCATGCCTACATTGATGGCGACGTGAAAGAGGATGACCGCCGCCACACAATAGCCGTAAATCCGGGCAAATGCGGTGGGTTGTCGCTCCGCCACATAGACTAACCGCACAATCAGCGCAAAATAGACAAGCAAAAGGAACGAAGCGCCCAAAAAGCCCCATTCTTCGGCAATAGTGCAAAAGATAAAGTCGGTATCCTGCTCGGGTACGTAGTTCAACTTCGTCTGGGTACCTTTCAGAAAGCCCTTACCGGTCAGTCCACCGCTCCCGATGGCAATTTTGGCTTGATTGACGTTGTATCCGGCTCCGCGGATATCCTGCTTCAGCCCGAGAGCGACGGCAATTCGTTGCTGTTGATGCGGTTGTAGCACGTGATTGTATACCTGCCCCACGGAAAGTGAGTAGAGCAAAACGGCACCGGCAAACAGAGCTGTCCATAGGTAACGCTGCGAGGCGTAGCGAATGGCCAGGAAAAGGAGGTAGCCGATAAATAGTACTAGTAGAAAGAGAGCCGTATAGCTCCAATCGAACGGCATCAGGAAAGAGAGCACGAGTGTGAGGAGGTATGCCGCAGGAATTACGTAGAGCAGACGGATAAAATCTTTGCGATGCCGCTTCTGTAGTAGAAAGAGCATCCGAAGCGTCGCCAGCAGCGTAACGGACGCCACTAACCAAACATCGGCACGGGTAGCACCCCACATCACGCCGTTCAGGGAGAGCACCGCCACAAAAAGGAATATCATTAGGAAAGCGATGCTGAGGAAGTAGCCGGAAAAGCCCTCGCGGTAGAGCGCCACAAAGAAAGCTGTATAGACCAATGCGCTACCGGTTTCCTTCTGCAAGATAATAATGATCATGGGAAGTAGCACAATGCCAAACACTTCCGCATAACCTTTGAGGGAATCGAAGCGAAACTTATAGGTGCTGCCCACGTAGGCAAGCATCAGAGCAGTAGCCACTTTAGTAAATTCGGCGGGTTGAAGGCTGAAACGCCCTATCTCGAGCCAGGAGCGGGACCCCTTGATATCACGCGCCACGCCAAGGGTAACGAGCAGCAACAGGATGAAAGCTATATAGATAATAGGGGCGAAAGTGGGGAAAAAGTCCTTATCAATTAGCAAAATAAAGAGAATTAGCACAACGCTCATTCCCCACCAGATGAGTTGCATTACCGGTCGGGAGGAAAGCGAGAACAGAGCCGCTACATCAAATCCGTAACTGGCTCCACAAACGGCAATCCAGCCGATTATGATCAACAGGATATAGCAGACGAGCAAGGGCAGGTCGATACGGGCAAAGATGCCGTTTGTTTTGGCGCGACGCGGGTTAGAACGATTGTCCATATGCGATACGTCTTTTTTCGATTTCTGCTGCCAAGGCTTGGCTATATGGGCTCAGTTCGCCTTTTTTCAGATAGTATTCCATCATAAGTCGCCCAATGGGAACGCCATTGGTAGCACCGAATCCGCCGTTTTCCACATAAACGGCAATGGCGATGCGCGGATTATCCTTGGGAGCGAAGCCCATAAACGCGGAGTGGTCGCGTCCGTGCGGGTTCTGCGCAGTACCGGTTTTACCACACACCACAATTTCTCCCGGTGCAAAATTGGCCCCCCTACAGGTACCCATAAGCACAGCATCCTGCATGCCGTCCGCAATGGTGTTCCACGCGGTGCGGTTGATGGAGGTAACGTGTCGGCGAAGATAGGCGGTATCTATAGAGCCGCCGTGGATGTTTCGCACAATATGGGGTTTGTAATAATAGCCCCGATTGGCAACGGTAGCCGCCAAATTGGCTATTTGCAAGGGTGTTGCGGTCACCTCGCCCTGACCGATGGCAACGGATATGATGGTGGAGCTGTTCCAGTGTTTCTTATAGATTTTATCAAATACTTCGCTGTTAGGGATGTAGCCGCGCCTCTCTCCGGGTAGATCTATACCTAATCGGTAGCCAAAGCCGAAATCTACCATATCGTCTTTCCAACGGGTGAAAGCGATTTGTGTAGAGGGGAAACGGCTTCGATCGTCAATCATACTGCGTAAGCCCCAGCAGAAGAACGCGTTACAGGAGGTGGCAATGGCAAACTGAATGCTAAGCGGCGAAGCGTGCCCATGGCAAGCCGGTTTATTGTGTAACGGCGGATAGCCGCGATAACAGGGGAAATGTGTGTCGGGCGTTATGATGCCTTCTCCGAGCAACATAGCACCTTGCGCCGCTTTAAAGGTAGAGCCGGGCGGATAGGTACCCATAATCGCGCGGTTAATGAGCGGTTTGTCCACTGAGGTTTGCAATATACGGTAGTTGTCGGAGAGATTCTTTCCGGAAAGTAGTAGAGGATCGAATCCGGGCGAGGAAACCAGAGCCAGCACTTGACCGGTAGAGGGCTCGATAGCCACAATGGCACCCCGCTTACCGCTCATAAGTTTTTCGCCAAATACCTGTAGATCAATGTCGATGGACAAATCGATATTTTTGCCCGCTTCATTAGGAACATCGTCCAATCCGTTATTGTATTTTCCTTGAATACGGCCACGCGCATCCCGAAGCAGTACTTCGTATCCCTTCTTGCCGCGCAACTCTTTTTCGTAACTCAGCTCTACACCGCTTTTCCCCACGTAATCGCCTACGGAAAGGGCGGAATCGGCCTCCAGCTCGTTACGGCTGCATTCGCCTAAATAGCCCAGTATATGAGCAGCATTTGGGGTTGTGTACCGACGCGTGGAACGCTGGCGCACGGAAAAACCGGGAAAGCGAAATAGTTGCTCCTGGAAACGGCCTGCATACTCGGGTGTGAGCTGTGAAACAATTGGCTGAGGCGCATAGGGCGTGTAACCGGGGTTTTTCTTCCGGTCAACTAAATCAACAAATCTACTCCTCAAATAATCGCGATCAATGCCCAACAGGGAGCAGAATGCGGTAGTATCGAAATCGCCGGCATCGTGCATGGTGACCATAATGTCGTAGGCGGGTTCGTTATATACCACTAACTTGCCGTTGCGGTCGAAAATAGCTCCGCGCGCCGGATACTGAACGCGGTAGTAAAAAGCGTTACGCTTTGCCTTATCAGTGTATTCGTTGGATACTATTTGTAAATAGAAGAGCCGTGCGATATAGCCAAAAATGATCAGCGTAGCGAGCAGTAGCATCAGTACGGGCCGATCCTTCAGATTGCTTTTGTGAAGTGCTTTAGGCATCTCGCTCGGTAAGGTTATTCGCTTCGGCGGTTAGTAACAAGTAAAATAATTGCCGCAATTACGTAGCTAACCGCCAAACTGCCCAGCATACGCAAAGCAAGGAACCCTGTGTAGGGGGCACCTACGGCATCTAAAAAGAATAGGACAAAATGATGGAACAATAATACAAGTAACAGTAATACAAAGGGTTTGCTCCCGTCGCGCTGAATGGATGGATTGACACCGGGTTGAGCATCGGTCACTACAAAATAGGGAAGCATATAGCCAAACAGAAACGCCGTAAGGGTGAAAGCAGCAGTGTGTAAACCGGCGGCACCGGAGGCGGCATCCATAATTAACCCTACGATGCCACCACTAAGCGTATAGAGGTATTTTTTTGTACCGAGCGGGAAGAAGAAGAGCAGGACGGGATAAACAAAGGGAGTGGCAAATCGCCAAAGGAAAAGCTCGTTACAGACCACAATCTGCAAGATGAGGAGTACCAAAACGCGCAAAGCAAAAAGTAAGTGCTTTCTTTTCATCGCATGTTTCCTTTATTGCTGCCAGTTATAGTCTTTTTTGATAGAATCCAGCGCTGTGGGGGTAACTTCCGGTTGCGAAGTAACCACATACACCCACTGCAGCGTGGCGAAGTCGGTACCGGGCTTGACGCTTGCCATTCCGGAGCCTAAGCGGATCCCATTACGCGTTTGTGTGGTGGGAGCAATGCAACCGATGAACAGATCCGGTGGGAAAATAGAGGAATATCCGCTCGTAACCACGGTATCTCCCGGTTTATAGGCGGCATGAGCCGATAGATCGCGCAGAGTGAGCAAATCCTGATTCGGGTTTTCCCAAGAAAGTGTACCAGTGTAGTTTGTCCGGATAATTTTACAGCTCAGTTTGAGATTTATATTGGTAAGCGGAACCACCACTGCATAGTGATCGTGTACGGAGGCAACAATTCCGGCAACTCCGTGAGCGGAAATAACGCCCATTTCGGGACGTATACCTGCCACCGCACCCTTATCAATAATGATCAGATTGTAACTGCTGTTTACCGAAGTGGAAAGAACCTTTGCCTGTACGTAGTGGAGCAGTGTCGTATCGGGCAGAGAATCCAAGCGTAAACGAGCAGGAACTACCGTATCGGCTTGAGCATAATCGAGGCTCTGCCGGAGCGCGTGGTAGGCGGTTTCGATATCAATAACTCGCTTTGCCAAGCGTTTGTTCTCCTCGCGGAGTCCTATATAGCTTTTCACTTCGCCACTCACTTTGTGCAACTCCACCATCCATCGGTTGGAGTAGCCGATATTGAGGAATCTGTGGTAAGCGGAATGATTAAAAAGCAGCGTTAAGGCGAATGCCTCAAAAAGTAAAAGAAGCAACCAATGCGCCTTAGAGGCGATAAAATCGAGAAATCGGCGCATTGATGCTAAGGGTCAAAACTTACTACTATCTTAACGAATTAAGAAGTTGAACGAATCGGTATGCTTGAGAGCCACTCCCGTGCCGTTGGCAACCGCATGGAGGGGATCTTCGGGAACGATAAACTTAATACCGAACCGATCAGAAAGACGTTTATCCAATCCGCGTAGCAAAGCGCCGCCACCGGTAAGGTTAATACCGCGCTGCACAACGTCTCCATACAGTTCTGGGGGCGTTTCCTCCAATGTTTTAAGGATTGCTTCCTCCATCTTTTTGATGGATACATCAAGGCAGGAAGCTATTTCCGAGTAATTGATCGGTATTTGGCGCGGAAGCGTATCCATTTGATCGGCACCGGTAACCGTAAAATCCTCCGGAGCATCGTCCAATTCCTTGAGGGCACTGCCCACTTTGATCTTAATTTCTTCTGCAGTACGCTCACCGATACGCACATTGTGGCTGCGACGCATATATTCCACTATATCGTTGGTTAATACGTCACCGGCCACGCGAATGGATTGCTTTGTGGCGATCCCCCCATAGGAGATTACGGCTATTTCCGTGGTACCTCCGCCTATATCCACAATCATATTTCCTTCCGGTGCCAATACATCAATTCCAATTCCGATTGCGGCAGCCATTGGCTCGTAAATCATATATACATCGCGCCCGCCGGCATGTTCGCTGGAGTCGTGCACGGCACGCGTTTCCACTTCGGTACTACCGGAGGGAATGCTTACAACCATTTTGAGTGCCGGAGAAAATAGGCGGTGGGACTTTTTGTTGATCAGTTTGACCATACCGCGTATCATCTGCTCGGCTGCGTTGAAATCGGCAATTACCCCATCCTTGAGCGGACGCACCGTGCGGATAAAGGCATGCCCTTTTTCGTACATTTCGCGTGCTTTGGCGCCCACCGCCAGTACTTCGTTGGTACGCAGGTCAAAGGCAACCACGCTCGGCTCGTCCAGCACTATTTTGCCATCCTTCAGAATGACCGTATTGGCTGTGCCTAAGTCAACCGCTAATTCTTGTTTGAAAGAGAAAAGTCCCATATATGTTTGTTGCTTTACTTGGATATATTAATGTCTAAAATGCCTGCGTCCGGTAAAGAGCATTGCTACGCCCAGTTCGTCGGCAGCTTCAATGCTTTCGCGGTCACGAATGGAGCCCCCAGGCTGAATAATAGAAGTAATACCTTCGTGCGCCGCAGCGGTTACACAATCGCCAAACGGGAAGAAGGCATCGCTTGCCATAACGGCTCCGTGCAAATCAAATCCGTTACGCTTTGCTTTATCGATAGCTTGCTGCAGGGCTGCAATGCGCGAAGTTTGCCCAATACCGTTGGCAAGTAGCATACCATCCTTAGCCAATGCGATGGCATTACTCTTACAATGCTTGACCACCTTCATGGCAAAAAGCATATCGTCCGTTTCGGCTTGCGTGGCTGCCTTACGGGTTACAAGGTGATGTTCGGTATCGCTTACGGCATCGCGCTCCTGACACATCATGCCGTTTAGAGCACTGGTGTAGCACAAAGCGCTATCCACTGAGCCGATTTGCTTTAGTACAATGCGTTTGCTCTTTTTAGCGAACAAATCAAGAGCTTCGGGAGCATAATCGGGAGCGATCAGTACTTCAAAGAACAGCTCCGAAACAGCTTTTGCCACTTCTTCGTCAATGGTTCGGTTGCAAATTAATATACCACCGAACGCCGATTCCTTGTCCGCCCCATAGGCACGCTGCCACGCTTCTGCCACATTCTTGCCGAGGGCTATTCCGCAGGGGTTCATATGCTTAATAACGGCAAAGCAGGGCGTATCCGGAAATTCGGCAATAAGCTGCATTGCGGCATCTACATCGCGCAGATTATTATAGGAAAGTTCCTTTCCCTGAATCTGTTCGTAAAGCGGTTCCCGAGGCGGAAAGAAGTATCCTTTCTGATGCGGATTTTCGCCGTAACGAAGCGTTTGCGCCGCTCCCAATCCGTTGGGGTGGAGATCAGCTGTGGCCTCATCGCTTGCATTAAAATAGCCGCTTATTGCCTGGTCATATGCAGCGATATGCATCAAAGCACGAGCCGCCATGCGGCGCCTATCCTCAAGGGTGAGTACCCCATTGGATGCTACCAGTGTTTGGCAGAAAGGGTCTATCTCAGCGCGTGAAGCGATTACCGCTACATCCCGGTAGTTTTTGGCGGCGGCACGGATTAACGTAACTCCGCCGATATCGATTTTTTCGATGAGTTCCTCTTCGGAAGCACCCGCACGGAGTGCTTCCTCAAAGGGATACAGATCTACAATAACGAGGTCGATAGGTTTTAAGGCATACTGCTGCATTTCGGCTTGGTCGCCGGGATTATCCCGTCGCGCCAAAATTGCTCCACAAATTGCCGGATGCAACGTTTTAACGCGCCCCCCAAGTATGGAGGGGTAACCGGTCAGATCTTCCACTTTGCCGCAAGCATAGCCTGCATCTTCAATAAAGCGTTGCGTACCACCGGTTGAAAGCATCTCAATTCCCATCGAATGGAGCGTTTTCAAGAGTGGCGCAAGCCCCTCTTTCCGATAAACGGAAATGAGGGCTCGTGCTATTTTCCTATCTGTTTCGTTTGTCATTTTCCAATTAGTTATACAATTCAAGTTACGCGGTTGCCGCATCTTTGCCGAGGAGTAGTTCCAGGCACTTGCCTGCCGAATAAGCAACCGGAGTACCGGGGCCGAAGATGGCTGCCACGCCTGCCTTGTAGAGGAAGTCGTAGTCCTGAGCCGGAATTACGCCTCCGGCGGTAACCATAATGTCTTCACAACCTAATTTCTTTAGTTCGGCAATTACCTGCGGAATGAGCGTTTTATGACCGGCAGCGAGCGAGCTGACGCCAAGTATATTCACGTCATTCTCTACGGCCTGACGAGCGGCTTCTTCCGGTGTTTGGAACAGCGGTCCCATATCCACGTCAAAGCCCACATCGGCATAGCCGGTGGCAACTACCTTTGCGCCACGGTCGTGCCCGTCCTGACCCATTTTGGCAATCATAATACGGGGTTGACGCCCTTCCTTTTCGGCAAATTCCTTTGCTAATGCGCTGGCATAGGCAAAAGCCTTGTCTTGTCCCGATTCTTTTGAGTACACGCCTGATATGGTTCTAATTACCGCTTTATACCTACCCACTATTTTTTCGCACGCATCCGATATTTCGCCTAACGAAGCGCGCTTACCGGCTGCCTTTACCGCCAAATCGAGCAAATTGCCCTTATGCGTTTTTACGCATTCCGTAATAGCTTCCAAGGCTTCCTTTACTTCGGCTTCGTTCCGATCCTTACGCAATTCCTGCAAGCGTTCAACCTGCTGCGTACGTACGGCGGTATTGTCGATTTCCAAAATATCGATGGGAGCTTCGTGTTCCAAACGATATTTATTAACCCCGATAATAACCTGCTGGTGCGAGTCGATTCGGGCTTGTGTACGAGCTGCCGCTTCCTCGATACGCATCTTGGGTAGACCCGTTTCGATCGCTTTAGCCATACCGCCCATCTCTTCAATTTCCTGAATATGAGCCCATGCGCTTTCCACCAATTGGTTGGTAAGCCGTTCCACGTAATAGGAGCCACCCCATGGGTCGATGCCGCGGCACACTTGCGTTTCCTTTTGAATATAGATCTGTGTGTTACGTGCTATTCGTGCGGAAAAGTCCGTAGGCAAGGCGATAGCTTCGTCCAACGCATTGGTGTGCAGCGATTGCGTATGCCCCAAAACGGCTGCCATAGCTTCAATACAGGTACGCCCTACATTGTTGAACGGGTCCTGTTCCGTAAGGGACCAACCCGAGGTCTGGCAGTGCGTGCGAAGGGTCAAGCTCTTGGGGTTTTCGGCTCCAAAGCCCTTCACTATCTTAGCCCAAAGCATACGAGCGGCACGCATCTTGGCGATTTCCATAAAATGGTTCACCCCAATTCCCCAGAAGAAGGATAGGCGCGGAGCAAACTTATCCACCTCAATACCGGCATTAACTCCGGCGCGAAGGTATTCAATCCCGTCGCAGAGCGTGTATGCCATTTCGATGTCGGCGGTAGCGCCCGCTTCCTGCATATGGTAGCCGGAAATGGAGATTGAGTTGAACTTAGGCATATTCTGCGAGGTAAACTCGAATATGTCCGCAATAATACGCATCGAGAATTCAGGCGGGTAGATGTACGTATTACGCACCATAAATTCCTTCAGAATATCGTTTTGGATCGTTCCCGCCATTTCCGTCAAATTGGCTCCCTGCTCCAACCCTGCATTGATGTAGAAGGCAAGGATGGGGAGCACGGCTCCGTTCATTGTCATGGATACGGACATCTTACCCAACGGAATTCCGTCGAACAGCACCTTCATATCCTCTAACGAACAGATGGATACACCTGCTTTACCCACATCTCCCACTACACGCGGATGATCCGCATCATAGCCGCGGTGCGTAGGTAGGTCAAAGGCTACGGAAAGCCCCTTTTGCCCCGATGCCAAGTTACGCCGATAGAATGCATTTGATTCCTCAGCTGTAGAGAACCCGGCGTACTGGCGGATGGTCCACGGACGCAGCGGATACATAGCGCTGTACGGGCCACGCAGGAAAGGAGGCAATCCACTGCAGTAATCCAAGTGGTGCAGATCCTTAATATCCTCTTCTGTGTATACCGGTTTAACGTCAATCAACTCTGCCGTATGCCAGAGAGCTTCTGCCGCAACCGCACTCGGTGTGCCCGCATTGTGCCCGGCACATCGGGTTTCTATATTGATGTTGTTATAGTTAGGTTTCATGCTTCTTCGATACCAAAATGCTTGTTAAACTCTTGCAGAGTAGCCAACACGTCACTTTTAACGTGTACAAAGTAGCGTATACCCAAAGCCTTCAAATCGTCCGTGCAGGCAGGATTGCCGGCAATTACCAACGGAACCTTTCCGTCAATTAACTTGAATGCTTCCGGAGCATACTGAGCATACTCGTCGTCACTGGAGCAGAGCACAATTATATCGGCTTTTTTGTCCAGTGCTTCCTTTACGCCTGCTTCTACCGTTTCAAAGCCCAAATTATCAATGAGCTTGTAGCCGGCGCAACCGAAAAAGTTTCCGGCAAACTGGCTCCGCGCCAAACGCATGGCGAGGTTACCTATGGTAAGCATGAATACAACAGGTTGGTGCTTTTGCCCTTCCGTAGCCAAACGGAGCGACTCGAATGCGGATGCTCCCCGGCTAAAGTCTAATGCGGTAGTGGTGCCTTCCTTGCTGTGATCCTGTCCGCAGCAATGCCCCTCAGCGCAAGCGGATTGATCCACTTTCGCTTTAATGGTTTCGGTGAAGTTGGGGAACTCGTTGGTACCCAACAAAGTTTCCTTACGTTTGGCAATTGCTTCGTGCCGTTTGGCATTAGAGACGTTGATGCGTTCCTGTATCTTACCGCTTTCCGCTTGTTGAGCGAATCCACCGGCGGCATCAATTTCCAAAAAGATGCTCCACGATTGTTTCGCTACCTTATCGGTCAGCACTTCCACGTAGTAGGAGCCGGCTGCCGGATCCAAAACCTTATCAAAATGGCTTTCTTCCTTGAGCAGCAGTTGCTGGTTCCTTGCCAAACGGCGACTAAAATCGTCCGTTGTGCCGTAAGGCGTATCGAAGGGGGTGACCGAAATTGCATCCACACCCGCCAAAGCGGCACTCATTGTTTCCGTTTGGCTCCGCAACAGATTTACGTAACTATCGTAACGCGTCTGGTTCCACGTTGAGCTAACGGCATGCTGATAGATTTTGGCGCAATCGCCTTTGTATTCGTCGCCACTTCCGTGGGATGCCACTATTTCCGCCCACAACCAACGTGCAGCGCGGTATTTGGCTATTTCCATAAAGTAGTTGGACGAGGTGCCGAAGTTGAAGTGTATGCGTTTTGCAGCCTCTTCCACGGCGTATCCCGCTTCAATCATCGTATCCAGCAAACAAGCGCCCCACGCTAATGCGCAGCCCAATTCCTCCGTGATATAAGCTCCGGCGAAATTGAACAACTGAGCTTCCACCGCTAAAACGCGCATAGAGGGAAGTTCTTTGGCGGCATCCATCACGGCACGGATTTCCTTATTCCGCTCCGTATAGACGCGACCTTTCACCAATTCGCGCTTGAACGGATTGTAGTGCACACATCCGTGAATTTTGGAAGCATCACAGCCGCGTGCCTTTACCACTTGCGCAAAGACCTTCAAAAGAGCTGCCGCCTTTGCCATGCAGCACGTGAAACAGATCTCAATAGCGGTTAGTTCAATATCCTTTAGCAGCCTTTCCATTGAGGCGGTTTCGATCCACTCGTCTTTTACTACAAAACAGAGCGAATCAACCCCTTTTTCCAAAATATCCAATGCTTCTTTGTTGGCTGCCTCGGGCGTTGCCCCCGATACGCTTTGACGCACGTACCATTCGTTGTTATTACGCGTAGAACGTATATAGGGGAACGTGTTGGGCGCTACATCAAGATGCGTTAACCCTTCCAAATCCTCCCGCCTATAGAACGGCTCTACGGTAAAGCCTTCACCGGTGCGCCAAACAAGCTTTTTGTCGTAAGGCGCCCCTTTAAGGTCGGTGGTTATCTTTGCTTTCCATTCCTCCGTTGTTATCGGCGGAAACTCGGCAAAGAAGTTCCGGTCTTCCTTTTGTGTTGCCATTTCGTTGTTGCTTTATTACTGTTACTTACTTTGTCTTTCTCTTCAACTTGCAAAGTAAACAAATTCACGGCAAAGAAGCTAATCCTAAAAAACGGCATTCTTATCCGTGCCACAGCTATTGAGCAAAGCGTTCCTTCGCGTCCTACAAAATCGGTCTTTCCGTGTTGAGGGTTGCCGCCCGCTCCGTTTTAATCGGTTTGAGTGCATCTCCGGCGGAAAACGAATACGAAGCGGTAAACACGATACGTGTTTGTGGAGAGCGGTCGATGCGGAGCAACTCAGTGCCGTTCCCCGTCCTCATAACGAGGGTGTCGTCATTATTAATAAGATTGTTTACCGTTATGCTCAACTGCAACCGATCTTTCAGCAACGAGGCATAACAACCCATATCCAATCCGTATTTTGCCCCGATCGTATAGCCCAATCGCTTTTGTGCCGTTTCGCCCGAGAAAGCAACGGTCAAGCCCAACCATTTGGTGAGCGTGAACTGATGAGTAGTAGAGCCACCTACCATAAAGCTCTGCACGCTTTCGTTCGGCATCCATTCGCGGTCGTAACGGAAGTAGAGCGTGTTGTTGGTGCGCCAAAAGGGGAACAGCGTTTTGCTGAAACCGGCGGAGGCGTAGTGCGCCCATTGGGTGCCCACATTGTCCGGTTTGGTGTAAAACAGATCGGGCGCGCTATCGTCCCGATGTGTCATAATCCGAATGATGTTTCGTCCGTACCGCACCCGATAGGTAAAGCTCCAATCCCGATTGAGGTAGTAATTGAGCTCGCCCTCGTCAAATGTTTCCTGACGGAGTTGGCGGTTCCCGATGCTGTACAGGTTCGCCGTTTGATAGGTAGCCACAGGCGAATAGTACCCATAGTTGGGCAACGAGAAGAAATGCCGATACGACAATCCTATCCCCGATGCCTTTTCCGGATTAATCATATACTGCAGCAGCAGATTGGGGTACAATCCGTAGTTAGGCACGGTGTAGTCTAACTTGGGGTTCAGTTCATCGCGATAGTGCATTATGGTGGTTTGGTACCGTAAGCCGGCTTGCAGGTAGAGCTGTTTGGTCAGCATCTTGCTATATTCCACGTAGGGCGAAAAGTCGAAGCCCGACAGGGTGAACCGCCGCTCCCTGAGTTGCGCCAGTAGAGGATTGCCGATACCGGTAGCATCGTTGTAATCCGAGGCATAGGCATAGGGAATACCCCCAGCAAGCGTATGCCCTCCGGCAAAGGTGAGCGAAGCGCGCGGATGGAAACTGAGGTAGTGCCGTCGGTTTGTACTCTGTGCATTCTCATCGCTGTTCATAACGTAGTAGGCACCGGAGTTATCTCGGGAGTGACTATAGGTCAGTGTAGAGGCAATGGTCATTCCTTCATACACATTCAGTCGCCCCTGATAACTTACGCCACCATTCAAATTCAGGCTTTGCAGGCGATACCCTTGGGTCAGTATGGGTTCCTTTTGCTCGTTCCTATTAATGGTTTCCTCCTTGGGGCAACTATACGTTACCCCACCAAAAGCACCTAAGGCGTGTTGCTTATTGATTTGGTACCGCAGCCCGAAGTTATCCAGTACCGCGTACTCTTTTTTCTCACTTTCAGCAGTCGTGATGGTTGGCACGGCATCGCTTTCGTAGCGATCCTGCCGCTCATATATAGTGGTATAGCGTCCTCCGCCACCCCGCAGCGTATTATAGAGGGATACTTTGGCTTTTTGATATTGCAAAAAGAGCACAGGCCCCACATCCACAACGCCCAATTTATCAAACTGTACGGGCAAGCTGACGGAGCCGAGCAACCCCTCCTGTTCCTTCAGGGTAATCATCAGGATACCCCCCTTGATATGCTTCCCGAAAGTGACCCCCGGATTGGGAATTACCTCGATGTGATCCACCATAGATGGGGGAATGGCGTTGAGTTGCTCCGGAGTGATCGCCTGATCGCCAATGTAGATCAAATTATCCTCTTTGCCGTTGATCACCAATTGATTGCTATGCACCTCTACGCCCGGTACAAACCGCAGCACCTCCGACATGGTTTTGCCCTTAGTAACCGGATTGCCTTTGAACCGAACCCGTATATTGCCGTTCGGTTGCAGCTTGGTGTGCTTAGCAACCACTTGCACTTCCGATAACTCGATAACGTTTTCCTCTAACGTGAGGTTTTTTTCCGTCTTAGGCTGTGCAATAGTAATCTCCTCGCTCAACGTTTTGTAACCAATAAAGCGTACTTCCATCCGATAGGTACCTGCTTTGCTTAACGTAAAGCGATAATTGCCGCGCGTATCACTCACCGTACCGCGCAGCTGTGTATCTGCGCTATCGCTCTTAAGCGTGAGCGTGGCGCCCGGTATAGGCGTTCCGTCACTCGTAGCGACGAATCCCCTCAATTCATAAGAAGCTTCCTGCGCACCGAGCGATAGGCAGAGCATTACGAGCATCAGAGTAAGTAGCAGTTTTTTCATATTTCAGTGTTGTTTTCTTTTATGGTGTTGTCCCCTGCATAGGAACAGATACCGCGCTTTGACGAGGTGCCGATGTAACAAACATACCGGACATAAACGCCTTGAACCTTCGCGCCTGCTGCTTCCTCCATTCCTGTATAGCCGTGCAACGAAAGCACCGGAGCAACGAATCGTTTTATTTCAGTAATATCTATACTTATGTAGTCAATTCCCTTATCGTCCTGCAAATATACGCAATAGCGACGGTGCAAAGGTAGCACACGGCATAACCCCCAAGTGTATTAAAGTGTATCAAACTGTATCGAAGTGTATCGTAACGTATCCTAACGTATCGAAGTGTATCGAAACGTATCGAAGTGTATCGAAACGTATTAAAGTGTATCGAAACGTATTATAGCATGACAGAAATGCACCTGCGCTTGATTTCTCTTATCCTTATCAAACGCTCTTTCCCATAGGGAGAAATGGAGAGAGGAAGGGGATTCGATACTATTTTCTTACTTTTGTAGCGGAGTTAAGGAGCGGAAAGCGTAAATCTTTCCGGAAAAGGGTGGCGCCGGGCAATCGGCACCGGTGAGAAGAAGAACGAAAAATGGACAAGGAGCAGAACGAACAGAGCGCAACGGAGGAAAGCCGTTTGGTCGATATAGGCAAGGTGGTAGCTGCCAAGTTCAAGCGTCCGCTCCCCTCTTTTGCCAAACGATTTCTGGAAAAGTGGATCTGTCAGGACGAAATTAACTACATCCTGAGCAATTATGGTCATTTGGAGGGTATCGAATTTGCCGAAAAGCTGATAGAGTATTTTTCGCTGGATTTGGCATTTAAGGGCGATGAAAAGCTACCTTCTGAGCCGCGTCAGCTCTTTATTTGCAATCATCCGCTCGGGGCGTTGGACGGCATCTGCCTCACGGCAATGATTGCGCGGCATTATCATACGGAAATACGCTACATCGTTAACGATATGCTGCTCTATTTGAAGCCGTTCCACAAAATATTTGTTCCGGTTAACACATTAGGCTCACAATCGCGCGAATCGGTTCTGAAACTAAACGAAGCGTTAGACGGCCCCTATCCGGTGATCACTTTTCCTGCCGGCATCTGCTCACGGCTAATTGACGGCGAAGTGCGCGATTTGCCTTGGAAGCACAGTTTTATCCGTCAAGCCATTCGCCACGAGCGCAATATAGTACCGCTCTATTTTGACGGGTTCAATTCGAAGCGCTTTTATCGTACCGAGCTGTGGCGCAAGCGGTTGGGCATCGGATTTAACATTGGTACTACCATGTTACCGCAGGAAATGTTCAAATCCAAAGGAAAGCACTATACCGTTTTGGTGGGAGACCCCATTTCGTACCAATCACTGAAGGCACGCGGCGAAAAGCCCGATGCGCTCACGGCCGAAATAAGAGCGCGCGTGTACAGCCTACCGGCTGAATACAAATCAGAAACACACACACCGACCATAATTACGAACCACAAATAGAACAAACAGACATCGTATTATGGAACCAATTATAGCACCGATCGATAAAGCTTTGCTCCGGCAGGAACTGACGCGGAAGCTCTTTTTGCGCAAAACCAACCGAGGAAACAACGAGATTTACATTTTCACCGCTCAGGAAGCTCCCAATGCGATGCGCGAAGTAGGGCGTTTGCGCGAAGTGTCGTTCCGTACCTCGGGCGGAGGTAGCGGCAAGGCGTGCGACATAGACGAATTCGATACCTGTGAAAACGGATACAAACAGTTAATCGTGTGGAACCCCGAAATGGAGGAAATTGTGGGCGGATACCGCTATATCCACGGAGCCGACGTAATAAAGCATCCGTGGGGCACAAACGTACTCGCTACCTCACATATGTTCAATTACAGCGATAAATTTGTAAAGGAAATACTCCCTTACACCATTGAGCTGGGGCGTTCCTTTGTAGCACCTACATTTCAGTCCACCGGGTTATCGGCACAAACCATCTTTTCGTTAGATAATCTTTGGGACGGGTTAGGCGGACTTACCGTAATTCATCCCGATATCAAGTACTTTTTCGGCAAAGTGACTATGTATGCCGATTACAACCATCGTGCGCGCAATCTGATCCTCTTTTTTATGGATAAGTATTTCCACGACGACAGTAACTTGGTAACGCCCAAGGAACCGGTATCCGTAGATGGAAATATCGAGGAAATAAAGCAGGCTCTTTGCGGAAAGGACTTGCATGAGGACTATCGTTTGCTAAAAAAGGAAGTACGCAAACTGGACATCAACATTCCCCCGCTGTTCAGCGCCTATATATCGCTTTCGCCCACGTTATTACTGCTCGGAACCGCCGTGAACTACGAGTTCAGCAATGTGGAGGAAACGGGTATCCTAATACGTATCGACGAGATATTGAATGAAAAGAAACTTCGCCACATCGAAAGTTTCCGCAAGCAACTTGCCGAGCAGCAAAAAGAATAAGCGGTGAAATAGGTACGAAAAGGGCGTGGATACACATAATTGGTTAGGGCGAGAGGGTGAAGCCCACGCATTCCGTTATGTGGAGGAAAAGTTGGGAATGCGCCTTTTGGAGCGCAATTGGAGTTTTAACCACAAAGAGGTAGACCTTATCGCTACGGACGGAGCGGTATTGGTGTTTTTTGAAGTCAAAACACGTAGCGAAGATTACCGCTACGCCCCCGCATTGGCTGTAGATCGCAAAAAGCGGATGAACATATGCTTTGCCGCCAACTACTACAGCCGCATGAAGCAATATAAGTTGCCGTTGCGCTTTGACATACTTTCCGTTGTGTACCGCCCCGCTACGGGTCTATTCGAAATTGAGCATATCCCCAATGCTTTCCGCCCCGAACCCCACTTCTACGGCCGAGGCAGACGCCCCTATCGTAGGTAAATTTGCGTTTTTTTTACTCGTATATAGGTAGAAAAGCTTGCTTTGAAGAAGAACAATGGACGAATAATTTCTATCTTTGTCAGCGATGGAACAGACGGAAATATTTACCGCAAATAATGACGCTACGCCGGAGCCTTTTTCCGGCATGATACCGGAGTGGGCAGAGCAGGATGCCGTTGTGCTGGCGTGGCCCGGCGAAATGATGGACTGGGCGCCCCGCATCGAGCAGGTCAGGGCGTGCTATACCGGTATCATTGAGGCAATTACGCACTTCGAACCGGTTATTCTGTTGCATCATCCGTTGGATACGCCCGCCCTCAGCCTGAACCGGTTAAACACAAAGTATCCTATTCGCTATCTCCCTGTGCTACTGAACGATACATGGGTACGGGATTATATGCCCATAGCGTGCCTAAACGGCGATAAAAAGGAGATTGTCAAATTCTGCTTTAACGGATGGGGCATGAAGTACGCCGCTTGTTACGATAACCGTGTAGCCTATTCGCTTTTTGCCGAGCAGGGCTTTTACCACAGCGATGTAGCGGTTAAAATAGCTGAATTTGTAGTTACCGAAGGTGGCGCGCTGGAATCGAGCGGAGACGGGCTGATTTTGGCTACTATGAGCTCGCTTTTTTCGGCAAACCGAAACGAGCGCATCCCCGAAAGGGAGGAATTGCTTAAAACACTGCTTAGTGCCCTCTCCTGCAAGAGCATACGCATTACGGCGTGCGGCTATATACCGGGCGACGATACGGACGGGCATATCGATACTTTGGCGCGCTTTATCGATACCAACACCGTAGCATACGTTTCGCCCTTAGGATGCACCGATTTGGCGGTAAAACAGTCTTTGCAGCAGTTTGAAGCCGAAATGCATTCCACCGTTATTAAGGATCGCGATCCGTTCAAGCTGCTCGCGCTTCCTTTTGTGGAAGGACTTCGTGACGATGATGGCAGTTTGATGCCCGCATCCTATGCCAACTTCCTTTTTGTCAACGGAGCCGTACTGGTACCCACATATGGTGTACATTGGGATAGCCGCGCCCTTTTCCTGTTTGAGCAATACTTTAAAGGACGAAGAGAAATAATACCGGTGGATTGCCGCGAGCTGATCCGCCAGCATGGCAGCCTGCATTGCGCTACTATGCAGATTCCCAAGGGCTTCCTCAACCCTCGTTTACTGAAATAGCAACAAGCACCTTCATAACGTATGAAAATAGGTATCATTCAGCAGGCAAACAGCTCTGACAGAGAACAAAACGTAACGCGCATTGATCAAAAGATACGACAATTATCCCGCGATGGTGCCGAATTGATTGTTCTTCAGGAACTTCATAACGGATTGTACTTTTGTCAAACCGAAGATGTTGCCCTTTTCGATCAGGCAGAACCCATCCCCGGCCCCTCAACAGAGCATTTTGGTGCTTTAGCCAAGGAATGCGGTGTGGTACTGGTACTTTCGTTATTTGAGAAGCGTGCCACCGGTCTTTACCACAATACGGCGGTTGTTATGGAAAAGGACGGCTCCATTGCGGGCAAATACCGCAAAATGCATATCCCCGATGACCCCGCCTACTACGAAAAGTTCTATTTCACTCCGGGCGATTTAGGCTTTACGCCGATTCAAACATCTGTGGGGAAACTGGGCGTACTGGTCTGTTGGGACCAGTGGTACCCCGAGGCAGCGCGCATTATGGCTTTGCGCGGCGCGCAGCTGCTTATCTACCCCACCGCCATCGGCACCGAATCGACGGACACTCCGCACGAACAGGCGCGCCAATTGGAGGCTTGGATTACGGTACAGCGCGGACACGCGGTAGCCAATGGAATTCCGCTTGTTGCCGTCAATAGGGTGGGCTTTGAAGCGGATCCTTCCGGTGCCACCGGGGGTATATCTTTTTGGGGAAACAGCTTTATATGCGGTGCACAGGGCGAACTGCTCCAACATCTTGGCACAGACGAAGATACCGCCATCGTAGAGGTTCCTTTGCAGCGTAGTGAGCAGGTACGCCGTTGGTGGCCCTTTATGAGGGACCGACGCATTGATGCCTATGATTCCATACTGAAGCGCTGGGACGACTGATATGTTTGACCATCAGACACTAATTGCATTCCTCCTCACTCTCTTTGCCGGACTTTCCACCGGCATTGGCAGCGCCATCGCTTTTTTCAGCAAACGAACCAATACCACCTTTTTATGCGTTTCGCTCGGCTTTTCCGCCGGCGTGATGATTTACGTATCGTTTGTGGAGATGTTTCCCTCCTCATTAGCACAGTTTAGGCACCTTTATTCGGGGCGGTTACCCGAGCTCTACACGGCGCTATCCTTCTTTGGCGGCATTATGCTCATAGCCCTAATCGACCGCTTTATCCCGGAAAGGGAAAATCCACACGAAATGAACCGTGCCGAAGAGATACCGGCTACCGATAGCCCCGTCCCGCACCCGCACAACAACGGCAAGCTCCTTCGCGTGGGAATGGTAACCGCTTTGGTGCTTTTTATCCATAACTTTCCCGAAGGAATGGTCACTTTTCTCTCCGGCATGCAGGATATCAGCGTAGGGCTTCCCATCGCTTTTGCCATTGCCATACACAACATTCCCGAAGGAATTTCCGTATCGGTACCCATTTACTATGCTACGGGCAACCGGCACCGTGCTTTTGCCATATCCTTCCTTTCGGGTTTGGCGGAGCCTGCCGGCGCGATTGTTGGCTATCTTTTGCTGGCGCCTTTCCTCAACCAAACGGTATATGGCGTAATCTTTGCCATGATTGCAGGCATTATGGTCTATATATCCTTGGATGAGCTACTTCCCGCTGCCGAAGTGTACGGCAAGCACCATCAAGCCATTTACGGCTTAATCGGTGGTATGTTCGTAATGGCTGCCAGCCTTTTGTTGCTGTAAGTCAGCGCACTCGGGGTAAAACGGAACGAGCCGATTGTTCCTTTTATATAATACTCGCACAGTTTATGGTAAAAGGTATATACCTTTCCGTTAAAACGTATATACCTTTCGCCCGAGATGTATATACCTTTCGTGCAATATGTATATACCTTTTGCGCTCCCCTTGCCCCTCTCGCTCATTTGGCTCTAAAGGGAAATCTTTTTTAGTCTATTTCTTCTTTTTTACAAAACTATCCATTATCTTTGTCGGCAGGATGGGTATGGGCGCATATGTTTAACAGAAAGTGGTACTTGCTTCTACTGTTGCCGGCAGTAGTTTTCGGTATTAGCTTTTACTTTCAGGTAAAGTATCTGTTAACTATGTACCGCGTTCGTAATGAACAATTTACCACGCTGGTACGTACCGCTTTAGCGGAAACGATGCAGGACGTGGAAAAGGATGCCGTGGCGCGCTTTACTTATGAGCTGATCCGTGAAGACGAAAGGCACCGAAACCGCAACCATATGCTGGGACAGAGCGAAGAAGATAGCCTTCTGTACGATCCCCTCGCCAAATTGCACCAGTGGAACATGCTCCTGCAATCCTCGCAATTTGCTCGTTGTCCGCGCGATCAAGTTTACGACACACTGCTTAATAATTCCGTGCTCGTGGGCTATCCCGACGAAATGCAGCAACGCCTCGTTAATGCCTTCTTCTACTACAGCGAGCGCCTTACCGATGTGGTGTTGCACTCCATCATCAGCTTGGATAACGATGTACGTCCGTTGGAGAACAGAATTGACTTCAATGTGCTTGAATTTAAGCTCAATGAAGCGCTCCGAGGGGTAGATATCAACGAGCCATACGTCTACCGCGTTTACGACCACACGGGCAAGCTCTTCGGCACTAACGACCCCAAGCACAATCAATTACATCATTCGGACGAAAATACGAGAGACAAAAACGGATCGGACGCGCATTACCGCCAAGAGCAAACCGTTCGGCGCAACCTATTTGAAGGACTTTTGCTCAACCAACGCTATGCGGGCTACATCGAAGTTTGCTTCCCTAACCATCAGGATTTTGTCGATCCTAATCTATACGCAACTTTTTCCGTTAGCTTAATGGTGTTGTTCCTCATTTTAACCGCCGTGGCGATGCTGCTCTTTTCACGCCAGATTGCCTTTTCGAAAAACCGGAAAAACTTTGTCAACAATCTAACCCATGAGCTGAAAACGCCGCTAACTTCCATCATGTTGGCATCCGATATGCTGGAGAACAGTATCGGTACCGATGAGGAAAAAACGCCTAAGCAGGAGCGGATTTTCAATGTACTGAAGAGCGAAACCAAACGGCTCTCCTTTATCGTGGAAAAAGTGCTTCAATTTACACTGGTGGATGAGGGCAAAGTGCGCTTCTACCCTATCGCCGTGAATGTTCAGGAAATATTGGAGGATATCTATACCGTTTACGATATTAAATGCCGTCAGTTGGGCGGCGCCGTAACGCTCTCAATGGAATTGGATCATCCGGTGATCAACGTGGATAAGCTACACTTCCAAAACATCGTATTTAACTTGATGGATAACGCCGTTAAGTACCGAAAAGAGAGCGAACCGATACAAATTGGTGTGCGATGCTACGCCCAAGAGCCGCAAAGTGTAACCGTTAGCATAACCGATAACGGAATAGGCATCGGACGCTCGGATCAAAAGCGCATCTTTAACCAGTAGAAACCGGTAACGTACACAACGTAAAGGGCTTTGGCTTAGGGCTTAGCTACGTGCAACGCACCGTTACCGCTATGGGCGGGAAAATAGAGGTAGAAAGCCGAAAAGGCGTTGGTACCACTATGCGTATAACTTTCCCCGCCTACACGGAGGCAGATAAACCGAATAAAGAGGCAAATGAACAATGAGCACACTGCAACTGTTATAAGAGAGCAGTTGGTGCGCAACTAGCAACTATAGAAAAAGATTATTAGTAAATAGTATAAAGAAAATAGATAGTAATACAGATATGGCAAGTAAAACGAAGATTTTTCTCTGTGAGGACGACGAAAGTCTGGGAGGTTTATTGAAGGATTTCTTCGAATCGAAGGATTTTGAGGTTTCCCTTTTCCACAACGGCGAAGATGCGTTGAACAACTACGCCAAGGATACATACGACCTCTGCGTATTGGATGTAATGATGCCGCGCGTGGACGGCTTTGCGGTAGCGGAACAAATCCGCAATACGGATAGTCGTATCCCCATTATTTTTCTAACCGCCAAAACGCTTAAGGAAGATGTACTTAAGGGTTTTGCAGTGGGTGCCGATGATTATATACGCAAGCCGTTTAGCCTTGATGAGCTGCTCGCCCGTATGGAAGTCATCCTGCGCCGCGTAAAGGGAGCGGAAGCAACCATACAATCCACCTATCAGATCGGTAAATTCTTTTTCGATACACAAACGCAAACCATCACTATTGACAACGGCGAACCGATCAGTTTGACTACCAAAGAGAACGAACTGCTCGCACTGCTCTGCGCCTATGCCAATCAAACGCTCGAAAGAAGCTTTGCGCTGAAAAAGATCTGGGAAAACGATAACTACTTCAATGCACGTAGTATGGACGTGTATATCACTAAGTTACGCAAAATCCTTAAGGAAGATCCTACCGTTGAAATTAAAAACGTTCACGGAAAGGGGTATAAGCTGATTACCACCCTGAGCGAGGATGCGGAAGAAAAACCGACTAAGTAGCTCTGATTATGAGCAATAAGATAGCATTGGCAGCCGATCACGCCGGCTTCGAACTGAAAGAATTCGTCAAAAAGCTCCTTATCGATAAGGGCTTTGAGGTGGTTGATTACGGAACCAATTCGACGGAATCGGTTGACTATCCCGATTTCGCCCATAAAATGGGGCAGGCAATCGATAACGGCGAAATAGAGCGCGGCATCGCCCTATGCGGCACCGGAAACGGAATTTCCATGACGCTGAATAAGCATCGCAAAGTACGCTGCGCCCTGTCGTGGGACAAGGAAATCGCCGCATTGGGACGGCAGCACAACGATGCCAACGTATTGGCGCTGCCGGCACGCTTTATTACCCCAGAAGAGGCGCGTGACATCGTGGAAACCTTCCTGAATACGGCGTTTGAAGGCGGTCGCCACGCAAGGCGCGTGGGCAAAATCGCTTCCGAACAATAATTCGTTTGGTCCGGTTCCCCTACCGGAATGGATTTGAAGGGGAAAAGTATGGGTAGTTGCTTTGTTAGAGATAACGCAAAGCAACTACCATTTCTATCACTGCTAGCTTCCATAGAGTGAACTTTTTGGGTGGCGAGCTGTTCTGTATGCAGATTCGGGTCAGCGAATGGCGCCCGATTCCGTGCCTCGTGCAGTATTTACTGCTTTGGGGCATTATATATGTGTAAGTTAAAGCAGACAAGAACAACACATCGATTATGAAGAAAGTAATTACACAAATAGTCGTAATGCTATCGGTGGCATTATTCCTTGCTCCGATCACAAGCGTAAAGGCTCAGGAAACCAACGATTCAATTGCTACTCCGGAGCAACCGAGCAAAGTACAGCGGATGGGGACAATTTCTTTTAATACGCATTATCTGTATACCTTTTTCGGGATTAACTTTGCCTACGAATGGCCGGTTCTGCCCGAAACGACGCTCGTTTTGGAGGCATCGGGAGGGTACGCACCGATATACTCCATGTTCTTCAACGCAATTAGCACTCGTGGCGGCGTTTTCTATACACACGAGCAAGTGAACCTACGTTGGCGTTTCGACACCAATTACCGGCTCAGAAAGGGGTATTCGCTACGCTACAACAGCGGGTTCTACGGTGAGGGTTCGTTGGCATATACGATGCTTATTGCACTCTTAAAAACCGAAAGGAATCTGAATACATGCGGACAATCGGGCTGCTCGGGCGAAAGCGTTTCCCAGACAGATACGGGAATTGCCCATTTGCCCACGCTGTCGCTAAACGTCGGCTATCGATACACATTCAAAAACCGCATCTATTTTGAAGCAAAAACGGGCATCGGGATAGGTGTCCTGTTAGGTCAGGGTGAAGTTACAACCATACCTTTTTCGCCTATTGACTTGAAAATAGGATACGCCTTTTAAGCCATTCCGACGCATCAAAGTGCCCGAAAATTTAGGGAGTACCGGTGCGCGTAGCCGTAACCCCTGAACTATTTGTACCTTTGCATTTGAAATTGGATTTGATTGCGTGGAACAACGCTCCTATACATATGAAGATTGACTTAACCTTACCCGATGGAAGTGTTCGGCAAGTAGAAAAGGGAACCACCGCTTTGGAAGTGGCTCGAGAAATCAGTACTCGTCTTGCCGACGAGGTGCTGGCTGCCGAAGTAAACGGCAACGTGATCGACCTTGAACGCCCCATTGAAGAAAACGCTACGCTGAAACTGCTCAAATGGGAGGATGAAGGCGGCAAACACGCATTTTGGCATACCTCCGCACACTTAATGGCGGAAGCTATTCAGCAGCTCTATCCCGGCACGCAGTTCGGAATAGGCCCTGCCATCGATAACGGATTTTACTACGATATTGATACCGGTGATGTGGAGCTGAAGGAAGCAGACCTAAAGGCAATTGAGGATCTTATGCTTCAGTTTGCACGCGAAAAGCAACCTTTAGTGCGCAAGTCGATCACCAAAAGTGACGCGCTGACGTTCTTTGGGAATATGGGTCAGCATTATAAGAATGAACTGATTGCGGATCTTGACGACGGTACCATTACCACCTATACGCAAGGGAACTTTACCGATTTGTGCCGCGGACCGCATTTACCTAATACCGGTTACATCAAAGCGGTAAAGCTGACCAGCGTTGCGGGTGCCTATTGGCGTGGTGACGAAAAGCGTAAGCAGCTGACCCGCGTCTATGGGATTACATTCCCCAAGAAAAAGCTTCTGGATGAGTATCTGGTACTTTTAGAAGAAGCGAAAAAACGAGACCACCGCAAAATAGGTCGCGAGCTTGAATTGTTCGCTTTCTCACCCAAAGTGGGCGCCGGATTACCTCTATGGCTTCCGCGCGGTACCAAATTGCGGCTCAAATTGGAGGATTACCTCAAAAAGATACAGCGGCGCTTTGGCTACGAGCAAGTTATGACGCCACACATCGGCAATATCGATCTGTACAAAACGAGCGGTCACTATGAAAAGTATGGTGCCGATTCGTTCCGTCCCATCCAAACGCCTCAGGAAGGGGAAGAGTTTATGCTCAAACCAATGAACTGCCCCCACCACTGCGAAATATATAAGGTAAAACCTCACTCCTACAGAGATTTACCGGTTCGGCTTGCCGAATTTGGAACGGTGTACCGCTACGAGCAAAGCGGTGAATTGCACGGACTTACGCGTGTAAGAGGCTTTACGCAGGACGACGCACATATTTTCTGTACACCGGATCAGGTTAAGGAGGAATTTATGAAGGTGATGGATATTATCTTTATCATCTTCAACGCATTGGACTTTACGCAGTTCGAAGCGCAAATATCTCTGAGGGACAAGAACAACCGCACCAAATACATCGGTAGCGACGAAAATTGGGAAAAGGCGGAAACGGCTATCATCGAGGCGTGTCGTGAAAAAGGATTGGAAACACATGTAGAGTACGGAGAAGCCGCATTCTATGGGCCGAAACTGGACTTTATGGTAAAGGACGCCATCGGACGTAAATGGCAGCTCGGAACCATACAAGTGGACTATAATCTGCCGGAACGCTTCCAGTTGGAATATACCGGTGAGGACAACCAAAAGCACCGTCCCGTAATGATTCACCGCGCACCGTTCGGGTCGATGGAACGCTTTGTAGCGGTGCTGATTGAACATACTGCCGGTAAGTTCCCGCTTTGGCTCGCACCGGATCAGGCGGTTATTCTGCCGGTTAGCGAACGATTCAACGATTATGCCTATAAAGTGCGGGACGAACTGAGGGAAAGCGAGATAGATGTATTTGTGGACGACCGCAACGAAAAGGTGGGTCGCAAAATACGCGACAACGAATTGAAGCGCATTCCGTACCTCCTGATTGTGGGTGAAGACGAAGCCAATTCCGGCACCGTTTCCGTACGCAAACAGGGCGAAGGCGACCAAGGTAAAGAAAAAATTGCTACCTTTGCCGAGCTTGTGCGTAACCAAGTGGACGAAGAAATGAACGCTTGGAAGCGCGATAAGTAGAGCATTCCGATGTATAACACCGGTAAAAATGCGACAAGTAAAGAAAAAAACGAAAAGAAAGGATATATAGATTAGCATAGATGTATCATTTAACCGTGCGAAAGGCACAGAATAGTTAGTGCAAAACAGAGAAAAGACCGAGCAGTACCGCATCAACGAGCAAATATCGGCAAGGGAAGTTCGCGTAGTAGGCGACGATGTGGAAACCGGTGTCTTTCCCTTGAGGAAGGCACTCCAGATGGCTGAAAATGCCGGATTGGATCTCGTTGAGATCGTTCCCGGAGCCAACCCACCGGTATGCAGAATAGTAGATTACCAAAAGTTCGTTTATCAACAGCGCAAGCGTCAGAAAGAACAAAAGGCTAATGCTACCAAAGTGGTCATTAAGGAAATCCGCTTCGGACCTCAAACCGATGACCACGACTATAGCTTCAAACTCAAGCACGCTCAGCAGTTTCTCGCGGATGGGGCTAAGGTCAAAGCATACGTTTTCTTTAGAGGACGCAGCATTCTCTTTAAGGATCAGGGCGAAGTGCTTCTGCTCCGTTTTGCCACCGATTTGGAAGATGTTGCCAAAGTGGAAAGCATGCCCTCCCTCGAAGGCAAACGTATGTATATGATGCTCGCACCCAAGAAAGCAACAAAACAAAGCGAAAAGAAGAGTACAAAACAAGATAATACCGAAAAATAACCCGAAGCTTGCGGATTGTGCGGCTCCCGAAGGAACCAAACAAGCGCGCAGAGACTGACCGGGCGAAGGCTTGCCCCTAAGCTCCGTGTAACCGCAAACTTCATAGTACAAATTATTAGTAACAAGAAAATGCCTAAACAGAAGCAAAAGACGGTTTCGGGCGCAAAAAAGCGCTTCGCAATTACCGGTAGCGGAAAAATCAAGAGAAAGCATGCGTACAAGAGCCACATCTTGACCAAGAAAACGAAGAAAAGAAAGCGTAACCTGACCTACTCCGGATTGGTGCATAATACCAACGAAAAGCAAGTCAAGGAAATGCTCCTTATGAAGTAACCCGCTGACCGTAATTTATTGGAAAACAACGAAGTAAAGATTTAGTATTATGCCCAGATCTGTCAATCATGTAGCTTCCAAAGCGAAGCGCAAAAGAATACTCAAACTCACCCGCGGTTACTACGGCGCACGCCGCAACGTATGGACCGTAGCGAAGAATACGTGGGAAAAGGGGCTTACCTATGCCTATCGCGACCGCAAGAACAAAAAACGCAATTTCCGCGCTTTGTGGATCCAGCGTATTAATGCGGCTGCCCGTCAGGAAGGTCTCTCCTATTCTCAGCTGATGGGTGCTTTGCATGCCAAAGGAATTGAAATCAACCGCAAGGTTCTTGCCGATTTGGCGATGAATAATCCCGAAGCATTCAAAGCAATTGTAGCAAAAGCGAAGTAACACGCTTTTTCCATAGGAGGAAACGCATTTGCGCCCTCCCGATTAGCACAAGGAGGCTGTCCCGTACTGGGCAGCCTCCTTTAGTTAATGCTTCACTCATTTTGAATTCGATCAAAATGCTATAGCGTTTAAAGAAACGAAAGATCGCTCCTTCGATACACTTCGATACGTTTCGATACACTTCGATACGTTTCGATACGTTACGATACGTTACGATACACTTTGATACAGTTTAATACGTTTCGATACATTACGATACACTTTGATACAGTTTAATACGTTTCGATACATCCGAGGGGGTATGGCTATCGTACCTTTGCACTGTTCCTTTTTGAAATAGGGAGCACATCGCAGTGAAGTAGCGCTTTGTTGCCGTGCGTTCCCCATAGGAGCAACAGGGATTGGCAAGCGGCCAATCTGTTAATCCTCAAAACGGAACAGTGATCTTTGACATATGTAAAAAGCTCTGCTTAGTGTATTGCGTTACTGTTTGATATCAATCAGCGTCGCTAATGGAAAGCAAGGGGAAAGTCGGTAAATGGGAAAGGGCTAAGCACTCGTGATAGTTGGTGTGCTTTAATCCGGTGCAAATGCGTTATCTTTGTGCAAGAACAAGCAAAAACGAAAGAAAAAGCATATGAAAAAAACACCGTTTACGGAAAAGCATATCGCCTTGGGTGCGAAAATGCACGAATTTGCCGGCTACAACATGCCGATTGAATATACCGGAATCATTGAAGAGCACATGAATGTGCTGCAAAATGTGGGTGTATTTGATGTATCGCATATGGGAGAATTTTGGGTAAAAGGGCCGAATGCGCTCCGTTTCCTACAAAAAGTATCCTCCAACGATGCCTCCAAGCTTGAGGTTGGGCAGATTCAATATAGCTGTTTCCCGACCGAAAAAGGCGGTATAATGGATGACTTCCTGCTCTACCGCTACGAGGAAGATAAGTACATGATGGTGCCCAATGCCGCCAATATTGAAAAGGACTGGGCGTGGTGCGAAGCGCACAATTGCGGCGCCGAGTTAGAAAACGCCTCCGATAATATTGCACAGCTTGCCATTCAGGGTCCCAAAGCGACGGCACTGATTCAGGAGCTGACCGATCTTAAGCTGAGCGAAATACCCTACTACACGTTCAAGGTTGGCACGGTTGCCGGTTGTCCGAACGTAATAGTCTCCAACACAGGCTATACGGGTGCAGGTGGCTTTGAACTATACTTCTACCCCACTTATGCGGAAAAGATCTGGAACGCACTGTTCGAAACAGGCAAAAAGTATGGTCTGATGCCAGCCGGCTTAGGATGCCGCGATACGCTTCGCTTGGAAATGGGCTTCTGCCTCTACGGCAACGACATTGACGAAAGCACCTCGCCCATTGAAGCCGGATTGGGATGGATCACAAAGCTGACGGACAACAAGCAGGAACTGATCGGACGCGCTCTGTTGGAAGAGCAGAAAGCAGGCGCAACAAAACGTAAGTTAGTGGCGTTTGAGCTAAAGGATAAAGGCATTCCGAGAAAAGATTACCCCATTGTCAATGCCGAAGGTACGGTAATCGGCAAGGTAACGAGCGGCACCATGTCGCCCGCACTGAAGAAGGGTATCGGACTGGGCTACGTGGAAAAAGCCTACGCCAAAGTAGACACTGAGATAGGCATCACGGTGCGGAACCGAAACCTTTCGGCGGAAATTGTAAAACTACCTTTCCGAAAGTAGTTTCGTTTTGACACCAACCTCCGTACCGGAGTCGGCACGGCACTATTGCCGCATACGGATGAACCGAGCTACCGCGCTTATAATCAGCGCGGTATTGCTCGTTTTCGTCCTGCTCTTGCTCGTTTGGTTAGTACCGCAGAGCAATGCCCCATGGTACACATTTGCCTCGCTACCGCTCTTTTGGCTGGTGGTAAGCGTATTGCTGTACCGAAAAAGGGTCTTTTACTACATCAACGAAGCGGAAGGCGAGCTGCAAGCCGCTACCGTTTTTGGCAAAAAGTTACGTTGCGTTACCTCGTTACGCTCGATAATTCGAGTAGAACAAATGGCACGAACGCACGAAGTGAAGCTCACCACAGGCAGCGGAACAAGCTACCTAAAGCTGAAGGATGGAGAGCAGTTTATTGAAGCGATGCAGGACTGTTTTGCTCGCCTCTACCCCGATTCGGAAAAAGATAAGGAGCCGCTCGACCCAAAGAGCGAAAACGCATAATGTATTTGGCGCACTGTCCGAGCCGAAGCCTTATAGAACGCTATACGGCTGACGATACGCATCCGTACGATGTGGCGGTGGTTGTAGATGCCTTACGGGCTACGGCAACCATTACGCATGCATTGGCGATGGGTGCGCGCTGTGTGGTTCCGCTTGCCGATGCACCCGAAACGTTGAGTCATGTGGGCGAAACCAATGCACTGGTGGCCGTGGAACGTGGCGGTAAACGCATGGAAGGAGCGCAATTGGGTAATGATCCGGCAGAATACAAACGCTCGCTGGTAGCGGGTAAAACCATCTATCTGAGCACAACCAACGGAACGGGAGCGCTCCGCAGCTTAGAGCAGCGTAGCGATGCAGCTATTTATATCGGAGCTTTTACCAATCTTAGTGCTGTAGCGCAGCTTCTTTCCACACGTTATGCGGATGCCACGGTGCTAATTGTAGGCGCCGGCTGGAAAGGGCGCGCTAGTCTTGAGGATTCCCTCTTTGCCGGCTATCTGGCACAAGAGCTGATGCATCGGGGTGTTCGTATAGATCCGGACGACGGCACCTATCTTGCGCTACTGGCAGCGCAGCATGCCTGCGACGGACACGTACAAGCGATTGCCCAAGGAGAGCACTTTAAACGCCTCCGCGCGTTCCTCCCCTTCGAAGCGATTGCCGCCTGCTTACAGCGCGATACGGAGCAACTCGTTCCGCGCTACGACCGCCTTTCGCGCGCCATCCTCCCCGAATGACGCACTGCACGCCACCCTCCGAATAGCACACCGCACACCACCCTCCTAGTGATGCGTCTCACGCCACCCTCCGAATAACGCACCGCGCACCTCGGGCACATTCTGTGTACACGGAATACAAAACACTTCCATTGCCGTTAAAACATATGCCTTCCCCTCAAACGGAAGGCATATTGTTCTGTACAAAGCAGATCTTGGGGTAGTGTCCTACCGAACTTTTACTCGTTACAATCAAAGTAGGCAGAAAAAAAAATACCGCTCCCTTCCGAAGAAGAGAGCGGTACCTATTTTGCTTCGTTTGTGTATACTGAGGGAAGCTTAGGAATGTATCACGCAGCTTCCAACCGTAAGTAAACTATGCCACTATTAACGAGCAACCATAAGTTGTTCCGTGTGGTTCTGATCAGCAGCATCCTGGTATACAACCAAGTACTTACCTTCGGGAACTTCAGCAACATTCAAAGTAGCCTGTCCGGCTTCGTCTGCCTTTTCAACCATAAGCAATTCACCATTAACGGTGTAGAGCCTTACTTCGGAAAGAGCGGCAGCACCATTGAGCACTACTGATTCACGAGCAGGATTCGGATAAAGAGCAACATTTTCAGTTACTACTTCATTTGCCGGATTTCTGAATGTGGCGGTAACCACCATGTTCCTATTAACTACAAAGCTCTTGCTCTTAGAGATGTCCTTATTGTTCACCTTAAGAGAGACTAGTTCGCAGTTTTTATCAGGAGTTACTTCAACCTTGATTACCTGTCCGTAAGGAACATTTTCGAAGTCTTCCACACCTACGAGTTTAACTGTTCCGTTGGTCGTGGGTGATAGCGTCACTTTGAAAGAAAGCTTACCATCGTGGCAGGAACCTTCTCTACCGTTATAAAGAGCAAACTGGTGCGATCCGGCTTCAGCAACGAAGCAAACCATCCAGTTCTTGCTTTTGGCAAGTTCAACCGCTTCCTGAGTCATAATGTTACCACCACCGGGAGCTGCGCGGCGTTCTTCTTCGGTAACTACTTCCAACTTAGCGTCACGCGCGAGGGGAAGTTTGGGAAGAGCGGCAATCACTTTATCCATTTCATCACAACTGAGGCGATTTGATTCGCAGCAAAGGAAATCCAAATCTTCACAGCCTTCGAGGTTAAGCGAGGTCAATTTGTTGTAGAAGCAGAAAGCCCACTTCAACCTTTTACATCCGGAAAGATCCAAAGAGGTGAGCTTGTTATTGAAGCACCACATCCATTCCAATTCTTTTCGGTTGGATATTTTCAATTCTTCGAGCAGGTTACCTCCGCAGTAGAACCAATTGATGTGATCACACGGAGTCATATCAAGCTTTTTCAGCTGGTTAAAGCCGATATCAAGATAAGTAAGTCCGGGACACTGTGAGGGGTCAAATTCAGTTATATTATTGCTCTGGCACAGCAACTTACGCAAATCCTTGCATTCCGACAAAGACAAGGATGAAATTTGGTTCTTATAGCAAACCAATTCCTGAAGTTTGGTACACGGAGACACATCCAAAGAGAGAAGTTCGTTTGAACCGACATCAACCCTTAAAAGATTGGTGCAGCCGGTCAAATCCAACTTAACGAGGTGATTCAGTGAAGCATCTACTTTTTCGAGATTCTTGCTGTTTGTCATCTTTAGTTCGGTAAGCTGGTTTTTGGAGCAGTCCAAATTTTTCAGAGCAGGACACTTGGTAACATCCAATGTGGTCAGCAGGTTACCAAATATCTTTATTTCATCCAAATTATCGCAATCCGTAAGGGTTAAAACCGTTATCTGGTTACTTTCAGCCTTGAACGAAGTCAAGTCTCCTTCTATAGTTACGTTTTGTGCGGTTAAAATGTATGGTCTTTCCTTCCCGTCGGGCACAATTTTTCCTTTGATCCCTTCAGCTGTAACAGGGCCATTAGCCTGTATCGCGAGTTCTACCTGTTTACCGGCACTCCTCGTTGTTTCGAAGGAAATGCTCTGCGCATCCATCATCGTCGCTGTTCCCAGCAAAGTGGGTAACGCCAAAGATACCGTAAGCAACAAATTGCTCTTCAAATTGAATTTCATGTTCGTTTTCTTTTTTTGTTTTCTATATAGTTTCGTTCAGGAGGGGATCCGCCCATAGACGGATCCTCCGAACATAAATACACTTTAGCGTTTTACCGTTACCAGTTCCGAGTGGAGCTTATTGTCGTTATCGCGTACAGATACGAGATACTGACCATTAGCAAGCGTAGCCACGTTAATGTGTGCGTTACCGGCTTCATCGGCAGTAGCGCTCAAAAGCTGTGCACCTTCCAAGCTGTATACAACTACTTCAGAGAAAGGAGCAGCGCCACGCAATACCATATTGGTTTGTGCCGGGTTGGGGAAGAGAGCGATGGTTGATTCAACTACATTTCCTGCAGGTGTGCGGAAAAGTGCGGTTACCGTAACTTCACCTTTCACAACAAACTTTCTGCTTTCGGTAATATCTTCGTCATTTGCCTTCAAGGATTCCAGTTCGTAACCTTCATTTGCATTAATCATAACACGCAATTCGGTGTTATAAGGAACGTTATTCAGGTCCAGATCCATATCTTCCGGTCCAACGAAGGAAATAGAACCATTGGTCATCGGTGCTGTGGTTACCTTAAAGGTTTCTTCCACAAACACAGCCTTAACCACTACACTTTCCTTTACAGTAAAGGTTTTGCTTTCGGTTATTTCCAAATCGCCCGCCATAATGGAAAGCAATCTATAATGTTCGTTAGGCGTAGCTTCAACCGTCAGTTCCGTTCCGTACTTAACTGCGTCAAGGTTATCGGCACCCTTAATCGTTACAGTACCCTTTTCGTTTTTTTCGGCAGATACTTTAAATGTAACTACACCTTCCTTGCAGGTACCTTCACGACCGGCATATTCAGTTTTTTCATATAAAGAAGCACCTACATCGGAATAAACTTTCCAATTCTTCGCCTTGACGATATCAGCGGCATGAGTGGTAAATACGTTACCCTTACCGGGTTCAACGCTTTTTTCATCTCTTGTAACCACATAGATTGTAGCCGGATCATCCCTCTTTGTGGCAACCTGATCTGCTATAGCTTCCATAGCAGAGCAGGAAAGCAAGTTATCAGGACAATAAATAAAGGCGAGATTATCGCAATCTTCCACATTCAGCTCAGTCATTTTATTGCTGCTACAATATAGTGTCGAAAGCATGTCAGATGCGGATACGTCCAACTTAGCCAATCGGTTAGCGGAGCAATCCAGCCACGATATTCTTTCCAGCTTGGAAAGATCGAGCGTGGTAAGCTTATTGTTTGTACATTGCAAGAAAGACAAATTTTCGTTACCCGAAAATGTCAATTCGGTCAGAAGATTATTTGAGCAGTCCAACTCTCCCAAACTCTTGCATCCGGCAAAATTCAGCGAAGTCAATTTATTCTTGTAACATTGGAGTTGTACCAAATCCGGACATTGAGTTACATCCAAAGTAGCCAACTGGTTATTATCAACAATCAAACTTGTCATTCCGCTCATTTTGTCGAGGGTTATTGCCGTGATTTCTTGGCCACTACTTTCAAAACTCTTAACACCTCCTTTGATCGTCACAGTTTGATCCGTAAGGGTATAGGAGGCGTATGGGGTCTGGTATTGTTCTTTTACCCCCGTCATCGTCACTGCAGTATTAGTGTACATTACGATGTGTATCTTTTCCCCCACTTTTTTTGTCGTTGTTATCGTCAGAGTCTGCGATGTTGCCGGGAGTATGGCTCCTAGCAGTACGACAAGTGCTAATGCAGCACTTTGCAATCCTTTTGTAATAGTCGTTTTCATACTTAGTACTTTATATGTTATACCTGCGCCACAAACGTGGCTTTATTCTTGTTTCCTATACTGTTTGAGTCCTCTTCTGTTATCTACTTTACGCAACACTCAGTCTAAAGGTAGTCAATTATTCCTTGGGAAGCAAACCGAGGAGCGAGGTAACGAACCGCTATATTCGCTATCTTTCCCTGAGCTCTTTTCACAGGAAGAACCATTACTCCCCTATCAAAGAACAAGCGCGCGCCCATCCCCACATTAGGAACAGCACGAAAACTCCATTGTTCACTTTTTGTGTAAGGAGATTTCTTCCCCGCGCTAACCAATAACACTACCTCACCTTCCCACATACAAGGAACCGCTCCCAACAGGACGCATCGCGTTACAGCTTTTGCATCTTCCTCTCAAGCACGTATGACGATTCCACACTCTCATTCCGCTACAAATGTACTCAAATCGTTTTAATTAGAAACACCTCTGTGCGGTAAATAGGTAAAATGGGAGCATTTTGCTTGTACAAAACCGCCTTACCGAGCCTTTAGCCTATAGAATTATACGCCCGCCTTTCGCGCGCCATCCTGCCTGAATGAGGCGCCGCACGCCAAGCCCTTGAAAAAACATCCATACATTTCAACAGAAAGGTATATACGTTTTGCGTGAAAGGTATATACGTTTCGCGTGAGAGGTATAGATGTTTCGGAAGAAGCTGAAAAGAGGTTCGCCGAACGTATACGACGAACCTCCTTTTTATAAAGAACGAAGGTTAGGGCGCGCTTAGAGGGCGGGGCCGGCATCTACCAGCTTTTTGCCCAAGTCGTTGCCGGTGAACTTATGGAAGTTGGTGATAAAGCGATGCGCAAGATCGCGCGCCTTTTCGTCCCACTCCTTGGCATCGCGATACGTATCGCGCGGATCGAGGATGCCGCTATCTACGCCGGGCAGCTCGGTAGGTACGAGGAAGTTGAAGTAAGGCATCGTTTTCGTGGGAGCCTTATCGATGCTTCCATCCAGAATAGCGTCAATAATGGCGCGCGTATCCTTAATAGAGATACGTTTGCCGGTTCCGTTCCATCCGGTATTAACGAGGTAAGCCTTGGCACCTACCATCTTCATTTTCTTAACCAATTCTTCGCCGTACTTAGTTGGATGCAGCGATAGGAATGCAGCTCCAAAGCAAGCGGAGAAGGTGGGGGTAGGTTCGGTGATACCGCGTTCCGTTCCTGCCAGCTTAGCGGTAAATCCACTGAGGAAGTAGTACTGCGTCTGTTCCGGCGTAAGGATAGATACGGGAGGCAACACACCGAAGGCATCGGCGGAAAGGAATATAACTTTATTGGCGTGACCTGCCTTGCTGATGGGCTTTACTATGTTCTGAATGTGATAGATAGGATAGGAAACGCGCGTATTTTCCGTCACGCTCTTATCGGAGAAGTCGATTTTCCCGTTGGCATCTACCGTCACATTTTCAAGTAGCGCGTCGCGCTTGATCGCATTATAGATATCGGGTTCGTTTTCCTTGCTCAAGTTGATCACTTTTGCATAGCAACCGCCTTCGTAATTGAAGATTCCGTCGTCGTCCCATCCGTGTTCGTCGTCGCCAATCAGTTTGCGCTTTGGATCGGTGGAAAGGGTGGTTTTACCGGTTCCGGATAGCCCAAAGAAAATAGCGGTTTCCGTTCCTGCCTGATTGGTATTGGCGGAACAGTGCATGGAAGCCATTCCGCGGAGCGGATTGAGGTAATTCATGTAGGAGAACATACCCTTTTTCATTTCGCCGCCGTACCAAGTGTTGATAATAATCTGCACCTTTTCGGTAAGATTGAATACTACCGCTGTTTCGCTGTTCAGCCCCAGTTCCTTGTAGTTGGTAACTTTTGCCTTGGAAGCGTTCATCACTACAAAATCAGGCGTACCGAAGTTTTCGAGTTCCTCTTTGGTAGGACGAATGAACATATTGGTAACAAAATGCGCCTGCCAGGCCACTTCCATAATAAAACGTATCTTCAGCCTGCTATTGGCATTGGCACCGCAAAAAGCATCTACCACAAAGAGTCGCTTATGGGACAACTCTTCCGTGGCAATCTTTTTGAGTTCTTTCCACGCTTCGGGCTTGATGGGCTTATTATCGTTCTTATATTCGTCGCTGGTCCACCAGATGGTATCTTTGGTAGTATCGTCGTATACAAAGAACTTATCCTTGGGGCTTCGGCCGGTGTAGATACCTGTCATTACATTAACGGCACCCAACTCCGTGAGCTGACCTTTTTCGTATCCGGTTAATTCGGGCTTGAGTTCTTCCTTATATAGGAAATCGTAGGAAGGATTGTAGATCACTTCCTTCACCCCGGTAATTCCGTATTGACTTAAATCCGGTTGTTTCATGATGTTTTTAGATTACTATAGTTTGTTTTCTCTGTTTTGTTTCAAATAAATCGTGCTTTACGCATATCGCCCTCTTCGATAATTGCGCGATGGAAGGCGAAGGCATTGCGCAAATCGTGCGGCGTATGAACCGATTGGGTCCGAGCAACGTATTCGGTGAGCAGCTCGCGATAATCGGGATGTACGCAGTTTTCGATAATACATTTGGCTCGTTGGCGCGGATCCTTGCCGCGCAGGTCGGCAACACCATATTCGGATATAATTACCTTAACCGAGTGTTCGGAGTGATCGAGGTGCGAAACCATCGGAACAAAGGCACTTATGGAGCCGTTTTTAGCAGTGGATGGGGTGGTGAATATGGAGAGATAGGCATTGCGGGTAAAATCGCCCGATCCGCCGATCCCGTTCATCATCCGCACGCCGTTTACATGTGTGGAGTTTACATTGCCAAAAATATCGGCTTCTAAGGCAGTATTGATGGTAATGATGCCCAAACGGCGCACCACTTCAGGGTTGTTTGAGTATTCGGAAGGCCGCAATACGATGCGATCACGGAATTCGTCCAAACGAGCGTATATATTCTGCATCACGCTGCGGGATACGGTTAGCGAGCAACCACTGGCAAACTTAACGCGCCCTTTATTCATCAGTGCGATTACCGAGTCCTGAATCACTTCGGTGTAGACGTTAAAGTCCGGGATATCACTATTATCGCCCAAAGCACCCAATACGGCATTTGCCACATTGCCCACCCCGCTCTGAATGGGAAGAAACTCTTTAGGAATGCGCCCTTCCACAAGTTCTTTGTGGAGGAAAGCAGCCACATTGTCGCCAATCGCCTTGGTTACTTCGTCCACCGGGGTAAATTTGCCCTCATCGTTGGGTTCGCTGGTCTTTACGATGGCAGCGATTTTGCCCGGATCTACTTTAATGTAGGGCAAGCCGACGCGATCCGACGGGTGATAGATAGGGATAGCTTCGCGGAAAGGCGGATCCAGGGGCTCAGCAAGGTCGTGCATACCGCGTATGGCGGCAGGATGCTTATCGTTCAATTCCACGATGATGTGTTTTGCCATTCGGCATATGGTAGGCAGAATTCCTACGCCACAAGTGGGCACAATCTCGCCATCATTGGTCACTTCAGCAGCTTCCACAATCGCCACATCTATATTTCCGTAGAAGCCCGAGCGCATCTCTTGGGCGAGCTGGGATAGATGCATATCCACATAGTGCACCTCCTCGTTATTGATGGCGGCGCGCAAATCTTTGGTAGATTGGTATGGGGTTCGGAAGGAGATTGCCTTAGCACGCGCCAGAACACCGTCCAAACGATCGGAGGTGCTGGCTCCCGTAAAGAGCCCTATCCGGAAGGGTCGCCCCGCTTGATGCTCTTCCTCGGCATAGCGAGCAATCGCTTTGGGTAGCACTTTAGGGCATCCGGCGTGGGTAAACCCGCTCACGCCCACATTATCGCCATTTTTAATCAACCTTGCCGCCTCTTCGGCACTCATTACTTTGTACATTATTTTCCTATCAATGGTCTTCTTTTCATCCGGCAATAGCCTAAGTGTCGCGCTTCCTTTGTACTTTTGCAAAGGAATGAGTAACGCCCAAAGGTACTAAATAAAGGTGAATATAGATCGAAGGGAACAGAAGGGATTTTGGCACGGTCCGATGAGTGCGGCAAAAGGTATATATGTTCCGAGTGAAAGGTATATACGTTTCGCTCCAAAGGTATATACCTATTCGGGGAAAGGTATACACCTTTCGCGCCGTGCGCGGGAGGCAACCGCTCGCCCGATTAGATCCGCTTCAGCCCGGTACCAAGCAAAAGGGCGAATCTCCCGACTCGCCCTTCCTACATTAACCAAAACCTTAACTATAGAAAAATCTCTCTTTTCCGATGCAAAGGTGGAGATTTATTCTCAATGCAACAACTTTGTAACCCCTATTTGGGCATCGTTTTACAATACCTTAACCATTCTATAACGAGTTAAGACCTTAACACCCCCAATTATCAACAATAAAATGTCAGAACAAATACCGCAAAAAGTAGTACACATCGAAACCTATGGTTGCCAAATGAACGTAGCCGATACGGAAGTGGTGGCTGCCATCCTGCAAACGGTTGGATACCAGTTCACGGAAAAGCCGGAAGAGGCGGACGTAATGCTGATCAACACGTGCAGTGTGAGGGATAATGCGGAAAAGCGCGTAATAGGGCGAATAGAGAATTTGCAGGCACTACGGCGAAAATGCGGTAAACCGGCAGTAATAGGGGTACTGGGTTGCATGGCGGAACGCGTTAAGGAGCGGCTGCTCACGGAGCATGGCGTGGATTTAGTGGCAGGGCCCGATGCGTACGCCGATCTGCCCAATCTGCTCGCTGATGTAGAGGCAGGGGGCAAAGCGATCAATGTAACGCTGAGCAAAGAGGAAACCTATAGAGATGTGGTACCGCTCAAGTTGCCTGGGCTGAATATATCCGGTTTTGTGAGCATTATGCGCGGCTGCGACGAATTTTGCTCCTATTGCATCGTTCCCTTCACGCGAGGGCGCGAGCGGAGCCGTGAGCCGGAAAGCATCTATCGGGAGATTGCCGCCATGAAAGAGGCCGGTTTCCGCGAAGTGACCCTTTTGGGGCAAAAAGTGAACGGTTACTTCTATCGAAGCGAAGAGGGCGACGAGGTGGATTTCCCTGATCTGCTGCGCGCTATTCACCAAATCGCGCCGCAAATGCGTATTCGTTACACATCGCCGCATCCGCGCCATATGAGCGACAAATTGATTGAAACGATGGCGGAAATACCGCAAATTTGCGCCCATATCCATCTGCCCGTGCAGAGCGGTAGCAATGCGGTTTTGGAGCGGATGCGCCGCGGCTATACACGCGAATGGTATTTGGATCGCATCGCTACGCTGCGGAGCAAAATTCCGCACTGCGGTATCTCCACCGATATATTCTGCGGATTCAGCGGTGAAACGGAGGAAGATCACCGCCAAACGCTCTCGCTGATGGAAACGGTACGCTTCGATTCGGCATTCCTGTTTAAGTATAGCGAACGCCCTACTACCTATGCCGCCCGGCATTATCCCGACGATGTTCCGGAAGAGGTGAAACTGCGTCGGCTTGAGGAGCTTATCTCGCTACAGAACCGGCTCAGCTTAGAATCGAACGAACGCGATAAAGGCAAAATATTTGAAGTACTGGTGGAGGGCGTGAGCCGTAAAAGCCGCTTGCAGTACTACGGCCGCACCACAACCAATAAAGTGGTCGTTTTTCCCAAAGGGGAGGCGCGCATCGGGAGCTTCGTAACGGTGCGCGTACTCAGCGCCACGCAAGCCACACTCATCGGAGAACTTTGTGCAGAAAAGGGGCTATGAGCAATAATGAAACATTATTGGATTTTATCCGCGACTACTCACTTTGGAGCGATTACCTCGGTACATTTGCTTTTGCCGTGAGCGGCATTCGCGTTGCCGAAGAGCGTGATTTAGACTGGTTTGGCACCTATGTAGTGGGTTTTGTTACCGCGGTGGGTGGCGGTACGTTGCGCGATATGATGCTGGATATACCGGTGTTTTGGTTTGCCAACCCTATCTACCTCATTATCACGATGCTCGCTTTGATTTTATACGCCGCATTCCGCAAACATATTCTACGGGTGGAACACTTCGTTTTCTTCCTTGATTCGGTTGGTTTGGGTATGTTTTCCGTAGTGGGCGCACAGCGCAGTATCGAAGCGGGAATGCCCCTTTGGGTTGCCCCCATTATGGCTACCATTACAGGCGCATTCGGCGGTATGCTCAGGGATATATTGGTAAACGAAATTCCCCATATCTTTGTAAAGGAAGTGTACGCTTCTGCCTGTGTTATAGGGGGTTTGTTCTATATTTTCCTGTATTCATTCACCGCGCTCAGCATCCCCTTCATCGGATTGGTTACTTCCGTCTTAGTGCTCAGTATCAGGCTGTTGGCCAATCGCTACCGGTGGACAATTCCCGGATTTAAGCGCCTGCCGCCTGAGTAACAGCCACATTCCGAGCGCAAAATAGTACCTTTGTTCTCGTAAGAAAAAAGGTGCATATGGGCATGAACGATAAGGAACCCCTTATTTTAGGAATAGAGAGCAGCTGCGACGATACCGGTGCCGCCGTGGTGCGCGGACGTATGCTGCTGAGCAACGTAACTGCCTCTCAGGCAGTACATACCGAGTTTGGCGGCGTAGTACCCGAAATGGCATCCCGAGCGCATCAGGAAAATATAGTACCGGTGGTAGCTACGGCCCTCAAAAGAGCCGGTGTGAATAAGGAACAGATTGACGCCGTTGCCTGCACGGCAGGGCCCGGTTTGCTCGGTTCGCTATTGGTGGGAGTCAATTTTGCTAAGGCTTTTGCCCTATCGTTAGGCAAACCGCTCATTTTTATCAACCATCTTCGGGCGCATGTGTTGGCACACTTTTTGTATGAAGAGGGTGAGGAAAACAAGCAATTTCCCGAGTTTCCGTTTCTCTGCCTATTGGTTTCGGGCGGTAACTCGCAAATTGTTCGCTTGGATTCACCGTACGAAATGGAAGTTATCGGACAAACTATTGACGATGCTGCCGGTGAAGCTTTTGATAAATGTGCCAAAGTGATGGGATTAGGCTACCCGGGCGGACCCGTAATCAATCGGCTCGCCAACGAGGGCGATCCGCACCGATTCCGCTTCGCTAAGCCTCATGTAGGCGGATACGATTATAGTTTTAGCGGATTGAAGACCTCTTTCCTCTATACTTTGCGGGACGAATTGGCACACGATGCCGATTTTATCGAAAAGAATAAAGCCGATTTGGCGGCATCGCTACAGAGCACCGTTATCGACATTCTGATGGGTAAATTGCAACGTGCCGCTCAGGAGCTGCAGATACCGCGTGTAGCTGTAGCGGGAGGGGTATCCGCCAACACCGGATTACGCGATGCGTTCCTCGAGTATGGCGCTCGCTTGGGCTGGAAGGTATACATCCCCAAGTTTGCCTATACTACGGATAACGCGGCTATGGTGGCCGTGGCGGGCTACTTCAGCCATTTGCGGGACGAAAAAGCACCCATCGATGCAGTTCCCTTTGTCAAAACTACCATCCACTAACGCCGTGCAACCCGTCTGCGATGCCCTTGTGGAGCGAATTGCCACACAGCTACTTACGCGCCACGCCACCCTGGTTACGGCGGAAAGCTGTACAGCGGGTGGCATAGCCTCCGCTCTGTGCCGCTATCCCGGCGCATCGCACTGGTTCAAAGGCAGCATCGTTGCGTACACGGAAGCGGTTAAAAGCGCGCTTTTATGCGTCCCTGCCGAGCAAATTGAACGCAACGGCGTGGTTAGCGCCTCCGTGGCGGAAGCGATGGCTATAGGCGCGCTGCGCCAATTCAGTGCCGATTATGCTCTTGCCAGTACGGGAGCCGCCGGCCCCTCGTCACCGGACGATGGCACAAAGGTAGGTACCGTTTGGCTCGCTTTTGCCTCAAAAAAGGGGGTTCGTACCGAATGCCTCAACCTAAAAGGAAGCCGAAACAGCATCACGCAAACAGCCGTACAAGCGGCTCTAACGCTCTGTTTCCGCTCGTTATACCACGAAACAAACCCATTATCAACATACCTGTTATGAAAATCAACCGCTTATTCGCGCTCGTGTTCCTATCCATAGTGGCGCATCTAACCCTTGTTTTGCCCGCAAATGCTCAGAAAAAAGGCGCGGCAAACTGCTATATCGGCTTTGAATATCAGTTGAGTTACAACGAAAACTGGGGTGCAAATCGACCGGTCATTTTGTCCGTTGAACCGCTTTCACCCGCCGCTCGTGCCGGATTGAACGTAGGAGACATTATCGATAGTATTAACGGTGAACCAACCGCCAATATGGACGAAACTGCTCTGATAGCCAAACTGACCGATCCCAATAACGACGAAACGCGGCTTTCGGTATCTAATTTTGCGTATCACCACAGCAACCGAATACTACCACGCTACTGCTTGGATTACAATATGATCGATGAACGGCAGCTGACGCGTGCATTTTCGCTATACAGCATGGAGGATGCCTCGGAAAGAGTAATCGTTTATCCCTTCGATACCGGCAAAGAGGGACAAACCAGCTTTGAAGCGTACCAAAGCTTTGCCTTTGTTAATGCCAAATCAACCGCATCGGACGAAACAGACGAAGCAATTAAAGCGGCTCTGAAACAGAGCCTTGAGCGAAAAGGCCTCCGCTACGATGCAGGCGATGCCGATGTGGTGGTGGACTTCTATTACCGTTTGGCTAATAACCCCTTCTACAAACCGGAGCTCGCGAAGCGTACCCCTACACGTAACTGCCTGCGCATTGCTCCGGAAAGCGGCATCCTTACGCCACTACCCTTTTTGGAAGTGGGCGCAGATAAACAGCTCGCTCCCTATGTACTAACCTTCGGAATTCGCTTTTTCGATGCTCGAAACAGCGGACGCATGTTATGGAGCTGCGAGGCAGTGGAACACTTTTTGCATGAATATATCATAGCGGACTACGCACACAACGCTGTGCCCGTTATGTTAATGCAGTTCCCCTTTGTGCGCTATGAGCTCAATCCCTCGATACGTGCCGTTTCGCGCCGTTATAACTATACCGGGATTGTTTATAACGCCGATGATATCAGCTTGGTGGCAATGGTGGTACCGGGCAGCCCGGCCGATAAAGCCGGCATAAAGGCTGGGGACCGCATTTCCGCAATTAACGGCAAATTGCTCGACACAAAGGAAGCGCTCAACAAAGCATACCACTCATTCATCAAGGAAACGCTTCGTTATCGCGACGAATCGACGCTCTTTACCGAGCGTAGTGGGCTGAAAAACTGTCGCTTCTGGGGTGCCGATTACTACAAAAAGCTGGCAAAGCAGTTCGCAAAACCTAAGTACAAAACCGCTTTTGCCTACCTTTTCAACTTCCGCCCCTACATAAACGGCGAATCGCCCCGTCCGTTTATCACGTTTGACATAGTTTCGTCCGACGGAGTGATCCGCCAAATTGACGTAACGCCCGAACTAAAGGTCGCTTCCTACTACTCGCTTGAATAAGCGCGTATAGCCCCGCTGCCCGACGGTGCGCACTACAATGTGCAAAACGAAGGATGGCGGGGTAAAATAGACCGCCTGCGGGCAGCTGAAACGATGCTGCTTTTTGCTCCTTTTCTTCTCATTTTATACACAGAATAATCGTATATTTGCGGTAAAGAGAGGTTATTTTTTTTCGGGAACGAAATATGGAAAAGGGAGCAACAAGATGGAGCAGTCGCGCAATACGACTGGCTACTATCGTTTTATTAAGCATAGTTTCAGTGGCAATGTTACCGGCGCAAACGCAATACGAAGCACTTTGGCAGGCGTGCCAAAAAGCACAAAAGAAAAATCTTCCGGCTACGTTTCGGAAGCAGTTAGCGCTCATTTCCACCGGTGCTAAGCGTGATAAAGCCGCATCGGACTATACGGAAGCCACCGTTTGGAGCTTCTTTTCGGAAATAGACGATGATCCCGCCGAATCATTAATACGCCTAAAAGCTCAGAGCAATGAGGCTTGGTTGCCGGCATGCGACCGTGCCCTCCTCAAAGCAGTACTAATCGAAGCGTACGCCAGGGGATACGCCAATAACCAAGGCGAAGGGAACGAGTTGCGCACCGAAGAGCTACCGTTAGAGCAAATTGAGCTTTGGAGCGCACCGCAATACCTCAAGGAAGTATGCCGCGAATGGGACCAATTTACCGCATTAAGTGCTTCTTTGACGCACGAATCCACCAAAAGGTATCCACACCTCTATGAGATTGGCAACGCAAGTGGCGGAATAGAGCATAATTTACGCTATTCATTGCTTGAAAGGTTGGTAAATCTATGTGCCACAAAATGGGCAGACCTGGCGCGACTTACCTACACAGTTCACCCTGAGTACCTTCCGCCCTTGAACCATGACGTACAAAACGGAATAAAGGTAGGCTCGTTTAAACCGGACGATCTACCCAAACGATGTCTGTATGAGCTAATTACGGCAGAAAAGGAAGCAACCAACGTAGCGGAAAAGCTGATGTTCCAAAAACTGCGTGGGGAGTTTTTGCCGAAAGAGGATATTGACGAGCGCCTCCGGTGGCTTGATGCTCTTTTGGACAAATATACTTCCTTGCTACCCCAATCGGACTATTTGTACGAAACATATGCCGATAAAGTGGACCTGCTCTATCAGGCTGAGCGAAATCGGGATGCCGTAGAGCTGGGCGAACGCATCCTAAGCCAAAAAGCAAGGGGACATGCGGCTCAACGCATCCAGCGGATTTTGTGCGCCATAAAGGAACCGATGTTCCGTATGCATGTGAGTGGCGGCGTCTGCTTCACCGGCAACCAACCGGAACTGGACGTTTCTTACAAAGGTATTGATCGCATTACCTTAAGCATCTATCGTGCAAATGACGCAAAAGCGGCTCTGGAGCGGACGCTACAAATCTATGAAACCGAACAGCAGCAACTAGCCGTTCTGGAGAAAGCAGCACACTTTTTCCGCCGCGACACTATAGATCTGCCGCAAAACAACGATTACCAACCAAACGATACTACCCTCTTTTTGCCCCCTCTCCCCGATGGGCATTACCTGATTAAGGCAAAAATGCAGCCAACAGATGCCGCATTTAGGAAGAAAACGCAGCGAGGCACGGAATCAATAATGCTTCACGTTACGAACGTGCTTCCCTTGCAACGTGCAACCGGCGGTAGCTGCGAAGCGCTGATTGTAGATGCTCGTGAAGGCAAACCGATAGCCGGTGCCGCATTACAATTGCAATCTGGTTACCCCCAAAAGCTACTTTCGCTCAGATTCACAGCCGACAAGGAGGGAATAGTGCGCTTTCGTACACCGGAACATAGCTACTATTGGCGCACGCTTGCCTATACAGAGCAGGATACCTATGCCCCAATGGTGCACAATTTGTGGGGAAGAGAAAATAAATCCAAAGAGACATCGCTTTCCTACACGCTTTTTACCGATCGGGCACTCTATCGTCCCGGACAAAAAGTATCGTTTAAAGGGATTGTCTTTCGTATTAACGATCAAGGAAAAACGCCCCTATCGAGCAGCAAACAAAAGCTCTTTTTGTATAACTTTACTACCGGAGAAAGAACCGATCTGGGTACCTATACCACCAACGAAATGGGCTCATTTACAGGCACTACGCAATTACCCGCCGATATGCCTCCGGCTCCTTGCCAAATAATCATAGAGGGAAACAATTTTCAATCCTCCTCGCCGGCTGATTTTCGTGTAGAAGCGTATAAACGTCCTACGTACGAAGTCGTTATTGATTCGCTTCCTTCCACGCCATATTACGGACGCGCCCTCACGCTCAACGCATCCGTTCGGCGCTACAGCTCGGCTCCGGTGGCGGATGCAGATGTTCGTTACCGTTTAATCGCTTGTGAGCCTTTCCGCTACTTTTGGGCCGATGAAGGCGACCGGTATCTCGTAGCGGAGGGAAATCTCACTACCGATAGCTTCGGGCGCACTACCCTTACGTTGCCCGCCTTGCGTCTTTCCGCCGCGGACTCAGCCCGCTTTGCCGCTACGAATCGCACCGGGTTGGACGAAACGTGGCTCCTATTCCGCTACGAAATTACCGTAACTTCTCGGGAGGGTGAAACGCATTCCGCCTCTTATATCTTTTTTACCGGAAAAGAGCGCGTACATTTGAGTAGCTCGCTCGCTAAGAAGCAGCCCAAAGAACAGCTTTCCGATTGGCGCATTACCGCAAAAGAGTACAACGATAAGCTACTTTCCCTCAGCGGTCAGTATCGCATTGTGTCACAAACAGATACTCTAAAAACACTTTTGAGCGGTACATTTGAAAGCGATCAACCGATAGATGTACACGCTTTGAAGGCATTGCCCGATGGATACTATCGTATTTACCTATCAGCCAACTACAAAGGCGTACGGAACGAAGCGAAGGAGGATTTTCTTCTATTCGGATTGCATAACGGACCGGCAGTGTGCCGCGATATGCTTTTTATCCACCCCATTTCCACCGAGTATAGTGCAGGAAACCCGGCAAAACTACTCATTTCCTCCGCCGAACCGGATCGAACCGTCTACTGGTACCTTTTCACGTCCGAAGAGGATCTCCGCTCCGGAAAATTGGTACTGGACAAAGAACAGCGCATCTTGGAGTTTCCGATAGAAAAGAGCTATCCGGAGGCGCGACTACAGCTATTCTCCATTTGCAAAGGCAATATTGCTCAGGAAGAATTTATCCTTACGAAACGCCCCGAGCAACCGCGCCCCGAGCTGAAAGTCAGCTTCCTTCGCAAGCAATATCAACCCGGCGAAACGGTACAAATTTCGGTTTCGCTGGCAGATTCAACCGGTACACGCTACCCGGCGGAGCTTGCCGTTTGGGCGTTTGATGCGGCTTTAAATGCCTTTTCATCCTACGTAATGCCCCATTTTACCTTTTATAAGCCGTACAAGCCTTACCGCGCCTTTATAAAGCCCGGATGGATAACGAATACCTATATAGGTCTTGTTTGGCAATGCACGCCATCCGCTGAGGAACATTGGCAGTTCGACCTTTTTATGCCTTATGATTTTCGAGTAGCAAGAATGCTTTCCGGCTCACTATATGGAGCAAGAGCCGTTTATGCGGAAATGGAGAATTCGTGTGCCAAGGCGGCTCGACCCGCTGCCGCGGCTATGGATGTAGAAGCACAGAATGATAGCTCCGGGCCGCAGCTGCAGGAAGTTGTGGTAACCGGTTATGGCAGTAAAACAACAAAAGCGAACGCTAATGCGTTACGCACCGACTTTTCCGAAACAGCCGTATGGATGCCGTTCGTAAAACTAAGCCCCAAAGGCGATGCCTCGGTATCCTTTTCGCTGCCACACTCGCTTACCCGCTACCAGTTGTGCCTATTCGCTCACAACAAAACGATGGAAGATTTTACCCATACGGAGCATTTTGTGGTGAATAAAGATCTAACCCTTACCACTAACTTCCCACGCTATCTGCGCGAAGGCGACCGCTCTACCGTAGCAGCCGAACTACACAATCAAGGCACCGAACCGCTCCGCGGAAACATTACGTTGGACATTTTGGACGTTTTAACCGATCAACCGCTGACAAGTTGCGTACTACCCTTTGCGCTACAGGGGCAATCCGATTCCGTTTATACGTTTGAATTGCCCTATACGGAAGGACAATCGGCGGTAAAATGCCGCATCGTTGCGGACGCAGGCAGGATCAGTGACGGCGAGGAGCGGCTAATGCCTCAATTCGCTATCCGTAAGCCGTTTATAGAAAGCATACCTTTCTTGTTGCGCCCCGGCGTACCTCGCGTGCTAAATCTCGGTTCCTTATTCTCCGGAGGTAGTGCGGAAGCGCAAAATCGCACTCTTCGGCTCGAAGCAACCGCCAATCCGCTTTGGAGCGCTTTGGATGCATTGCCCGCGCTTATTACCGCTGACGAAACGGACGCACTCCGCAATGCGCTCACGCTTTATGCCCACGGCGTAGCCGCATCACTACTGAAAGAGCAGCCGGCATTCCGTCGTTTGCTCCAATTGCGTGCCGCCACCGGTGTACAACCTGCGGGCAATTTGTCAAAACCTACGGATCTACGCCTTGCCGATACGGACAAAACGCCCTTCCGGCGAGATGCCGTTTTAGAAACAGAGCAGATCGCTCGGCTCACGCTACTACTCGATTCTACCCAAATGGAGGCTTCCCGCAGCCGAGCGCTCATTGCCTTACGCAAAGTACAAACCTCGGAAGGCGGTTTTTCCTGGTTTCCCGGCATGCCGGCGAACCCGTTTATCACGCAATACACGCTGCTTCTTTTGGCTAAAACGCCTGTTGATCAGCTCGATAAAGAGCTTGTAGCGCTCCAACGCGATGCCTACGCTTATCTTGAAAAAGCGATGAACAACGCCTACCAAAGCGAATTACGCAAAAAGGCGTTCCTAACTGATGCCGAAAAAGTAGATTGGCTATACCTAACCGCGCTCTGCCGTCCGGACAAGCTAACCAGCCGCCAAGGCGCTACGGATGCCTTTTATCGGCAAATGCAAAGGCAAATTCCGCAACTTCAACTCAAAGTGCTGTCACGTTTCATCGTTGTATTGCAAAAAGCGGGCAACACAGCGCAAGCGCTTCGTGCACAGGAACGCCTCGCCGAATACCTAATTCCCGATGGCGACAGGGGGCTAACCCTCCGCAGCAGCAGCGGATTTGGGCAATACGCCGATTGGGTTCGCGTACGGGAACAGTGCGCCGCCATCGAAGCGTTGAGCCTTTTCCCCGATCAAGCCCCCAAAGTGGAGGAAATGAAAGTATGGTTGCTGAACAAAAAGCATACTGCCAACTGGGGCGACGATATATCCACTTTGTGCGCGCTGACCACTCTTTTCGACGGAATGGGCTCCCTCACCGATTACAACGGATCGGTATCCCTCACGTTGCCTGACGGCGAAGTGTTCCGAAGCAATGCGGATCCGTCGGCTACCGGTAGCGGCTCGCCTGCCATCAACAAGGTGCTTTTGCTCGCAAACGGTGCTTCCGTTCCTCAATCCGTTACCGCGCTGAAGGAGGGGAAAGGCATTGCACGCGGAGCCGTAACCGCCACTTTCACCCATCCCGCCCGGGGAATTGAAGCCGCATCGAGCAACGAACTGGCCGTTTCGCGTAAAATGTTCCGCTCCGTCACCGCGCCCAACGGAACCATACGTATGGAGCCATTGGATACGCTTGCCGTAAATACGCTGCAAAAAGGCGATAAAATAACCGTCGAACTACTGATCAATGCGGCGCAAGATATGGATTTTGTAGTGGTTAAGGATATGCGAAGTGCCGCTTTGGAGCCCGGAGTTACCCTGAGCGGATACATCTTTAACGGAAAGGGTCTATCGTTTTACCACGAAATAAGGGATGCCGAGGAGTGTTTCTATATTGAACACCTGCCCAAGGGAGTACATCGTTTGAGCTACGAAGCGACGGTTGACCGCAAAGGAAACTTCTTTGGCGGCGTAACGGAGGTACAATCCGCCTATGCACCCGATTACAACGCTCGCTCGGCAGGTAAAGCGCAGCTGGAAGTGAAGTAGCCGCTACCGGCTACCCTCCTTGCCGTTTTACCACATCCCCCTGAGTGCGTAAAAATAGGTATATACCTCTCGATGAAAAGGTATATACATATCAATCAAAAGGTATATACCTCTCAGATGGAAGGTATATACCTTTTTAGCAACGGTACCGAGCTACCCGTACCCCCTATATAGGCTTTATGTAAGCGCGGCGCGTCTTATGATGCTTCCGCTCAAAGTAGTTCCACTGAAGTTGTACACTCATATTGGTTTCCAACTCGGGATTACTTTCGGCAAACTTAGCACCGGATTGACGGAAGATGGGGATTAAGTCGTTAAACAAAAGGGCATTAACCCCTCTGTTTTGGTATTCGGGCAACACGCCCATGAGGTACAAATCCACCACCCGCGGGCGACCTTTAAGCGCACGAAGCAGATGAATGAAGCCAAAAGGAAAGAGCGATCCGTTCGCCTTACGCAATGCTCTGCTCAAATTGGGCAAAGCAAGCCCAAAGCCGATTATCTTTTCGTCCTTATCCCTACGGATCATCGTAACAAAATCGGGGCGCAAAAGCGGCATATACATCTTGGAATAATACTGTATCTGCCGATCGGAAAGCTGCGAAAAACCGTACAAATTGGCGTAACACTTATTGATTAGCTCAAAAACTACCGGTCCGTACGGTATCAGCTCCTTATTCGTTTTGAACTTCAATACGGATAATCCGTACTTTTGGCTCACTAAGTTGGAGATACGCACATGGCGCTCCGGAATAGAATCGGGGATCGTTATGATGTATTCTTTCCAATCTTGATCCTTCATGAAGCCGATTCGCTCCAATTGCTTGGGATAATAGGCGTAATTGTATATGGTAATCATGGTGCCGAGGCGGTCGAAGCCCTCCACAAGCATACCTTCTTTATCCATATCGGTAAAGCCCATCGGCCCGTGGAGCATATCCATTCCCTTGCTTTTAGCCCATTTGGCAACGGCATCGAATAGAGCGTCCACCACTTCGTTATCGTTGATAAAATCCACAAAACCAAAGCGTGCGTGCGTTTGGTTCCACGCTTCGTTGGCACGATGATTGATAATCCCGGCAATACGCCCCACAATACGCCCGTTTTTGTAGGCGAGATAATATACCGCCTCGCAGAACTCAAACGCGGGATTAATATCCTTATCCAAGGTTTCCAGCTCGTCCTTCACGAGAACGGGTATGTGATAGGGATTGTTCTTATACAATTCATTTCCAAAGAGAACGAACTTTTTCAGATCCTCTTTAGTTTCTACCACCTTTATCTCTACTGCCATATGTGCAAATTATCCTTCGTTTCCGCTTTGTTTTGTATCCAAAGGTACTGTTTTATACCTTATTTTCGGCAACTGCCTGTACTACATTGAGGGCGAAATCGGCGTAGTGCTCGCACTCGTCCACAATATCGAGGTAAATAACTGCCTCTTTGTAGGCGTATTTCTTAGCTTTCAGATCCGCCATATTGCGTACCATCAGCATATCGCGCTTATTGTCGATTTCGTTCTCTATATCGTAGGAGCGCAAGGCATCCTTGCTCGTTGTGGAGCGCATATTGAGCACTTCTACCATTCGCTGCGCACTGGTGCGGGTTAGGTCAATCATTTCGTTGATGGAAGTACAGAGCGTTGCGTGCAACTTAATCTTCTGATTCTGTGCGCGCCGTAGTGCCCGCGCCATACTGAAGCAGGAATCGCCCATACTTTCTATCTCGGTTGCAGCGCGCATAATCTGTCGTACGCTCGCTTTCCCCTCGCTACTCAGGTCGCCTTCACTAACTCGCGTAACAAAATTGACTATTTCAACCTCAATACGGTCGCATATATTTTCGTTCTTTTCCACCTCGTTGTAGAGGGAAAGCTTCAGATTATCGTCTTCGGCGTTCAGTTGGCGTTGCACCAAATCAAGCATCTCAAGCGTGCGTTCTCCGTAAGCGCCCATCTCCTTATGTACTTGAAACAGCGTAAGTTCGCTTACGCTCAGCATACGCGGAGTAAGGAATTTGAGATGACTTACCTCTTCGGCAACCGGTTGCTTCTTTTCTCTGATCACAACCTTACACACGCGTTCGATAAGCGGTACAAACCAGATGAGCAGCATCATATTAAAGATGTTGAAAAAGGTATGGAACAACGATATGCCAATGGATACGGATGCGCTGAGCGTTATAATCTGTTGCTGCAATGCATGTAGCGCCGGATCGGCAATGGGATCACTACCGGTGATAAGCGACATATCCGCCGCTCCGTAACTCTGGCTCAAATCCACCGCATAGGGATAGAGCGCCCGCGGATCGCCTCCCAGCGTAGTGCTGATTTCCGCCACTAAATGCGTGAAGGGGAAATAGATAATCAGCACCCAAATAACACCGGTAAAATTGAAAAGGAAGTGCGAAAATGCCGTTCTCTTAGCATTAACCGATGCATTAAGTGCCGCCAAATTGGCGGTAATGGTAGTTCCCACGTTTTCCCCCAGCACCATAGCGGTTGCCATTTCGAAAGGAATCCAGCCTTTGCTGCACATAATCAGCGTAATAGCAACGGTAGCACTGGATGATTGAACCACTATGGTCATCAACGTACCTATAAAGAGAAACAGCAAAACCGAGCCATAACCCATATTGGTGTATCGTTGCAAAAAAGCGAGCGCATCGGGGTTATTCTGCAAATCAGGCATACTATCCTTGAGGAATTGCAGTCCTAAGAAGAGCAAACTGAAACCTACGATAAATTCGCCCCATGCCGTTCGGTTCGAATTCTTGGAGAAAACAAAGGGCAACGCTACTGCCAGCAGCGGAACGGCAAACATAGATATATCAACTTTGAAGCCTAACAGCGAAATAATCCATGCCGTTACCGTGGTACCGATATTGGCGCCCATAATTACGCTTATGGATTGCGCCAAATTGAGCAGTCCCGCATTTACAAAGCTAACTACCATCAGCGTAGTTGCCGAGGAGCTTTGGATCAACGCCGTTACGGTTAAACCGGTCAAAACGCCCAAAAAGCGGTTGGCGGTCATTGCCGAAAGTATGGAGCGAAGCCGTTCTCCTGCTATCTTTTGCAGCCCTTCGCTCATCACTTTCATTCCATAAAGGAACAGCCCCAGGGCACCTATCAGCGTAATGAAATCCAACAGTCCGTAGCTCATCAGTACTTCGCTATCCGCATTCTTTGCTATATTTGGTGGCAAATGTACGAATAAAGTACAGACAAAATGGAATATATCGAACTAAATCTGCTTAACCTTCACGAGAAGAGAAGCTTTGAATTAGGCACTACCCTGAGCGAAGTGGCCGAAGAATTAGGCGCCGAATTGCCCTACAAGCCCTTAGCGGCGCACATTAACAACGTAGTTGTGCCATTAGATACCCCGATTACCGATCCGTGCGACGTACGTTTTGTAATGATCGACACTGAAAGCGGCGGACGCACCTACCTGCGCACGCTCAGTTTGGTACTGGCAACCGCCATTCACAACGTATTGCCGGACTACAAGCTCTACATCGAGCATTCCATCGCCAACGGGTATTACTGCAGCATTGTGGATGGTGGCACGCCGCAAGAAGATGATATTGCTTCGATTAAAGAGGAAATGAACCGAATCATTGAGGCAGATTTACCCATAAAACGTATTGTTCTGCCTGTGGACGAGGCTGTTATGCTGCTCCGCGAGCGGGGCGATGCGGATGCCGCTACGCTAATTGAAACCTCCGATATGCTTTATGTGCCGCTGCACGGTATAGAGGGCTATTTCAGCCCTTTCTATGGCTCAGTTGCCCCATCCACAGGCGTTCTTTATCTATACGATTTAATTTCCCACCTCGATGGATTCCTTCTGCGCGTTCCCGATAGAGATTGCCCCGAGCGGCTCGCTCCCATCGAAATACAACCTATGATGCGCAACGTGATTAAAGAGCAGGATCGCCTCCTCGAAATGCTTCATTTAGAGTACTTAGGCAGCGTTAATCGCGCCATCGACGAGGGTCGTTTGAGCGAAATGATACTGATCAGCGAAGCAATGCAGGAGAAAAAAATCACCCACATAGCCGATCGCATCGCCGAAGGCTACAACAGCGGCATCCGCATCGTACTGATTTCCGGCCCATCCTCTTCGGGCAAAACCTCCTTCACTAATCGGCTCAAAACGCAGCTCCGCACCTGCTTTTTGCAGCCTAAAATGATTTCCATCGACAACTACTTCCTGGATCGCGAGCTAACCCCGCGCAAGCCCTCGGGCGAATATGACTTCGAAGCGTTGGAAGCTATTGATCTGAAGCTCTTTAACTCCGATATATCCCGCCTACTGAACGGCGAGGAAGTACCCCTTCCCAAGTTCGATTTTACGTCCGGGAAGCGTGTCTACAAAGGCGAAACCATGAAGCTTGCTCCCGGTGATATCCTGCTTTTGGAGGGCATTCACGCGCTTAATCCGCAATTGCTTACCGAAGTGGACGAAACCGCTCTGTACCGCGTTTACGTAAGCTGTCTTACCGCCTTGGGGCTCGACCCCGTGAACCGCATCGCCACTACCGATAACCGCCTCCTGCGGCGTATCATTCGCGACCACCGCTACCGCGGATACAGTGCCGTGGATACGATCCACAACTGGGACAGTGTGCGTGCCGGCGAGGAACAGTGGGTGTTTCCCTATCAGGAACTGGCTAACGATATGTTCAACAGCGCTATGGTGTACGAGCTTTCCGCCCTACGCCCTTACGCGGAACCGCTCCTGAGCGAAGTGCCCGCCAATATTCCCGAGTACGTAACGGCACGTCGCTTGTTACGCTTTCTGAGGCTCATCCATCCGGTTCAGAGCGAACAGTTGCCCCGCGCCTCCCTACTCCGCGAGTTTGTGGGTGGGAGCGTATTCTTCAATCACTCCTAAGGCTTGCGCGCTACGCTGTAGATCGTTGCGACAAAACTTATATATCTTTCACTCGAAAGGTATATACGTTTCAGACGAGAGGTATATACCTTTCCATTGAGAGGTATATACCTTTTTCAGAGCCTGTTTGGAGGACTATTGGGAGCGGTTACTCCGATGCCGCCGAGCGGATTGTTGCAACGAAGCGCGTCTGCTCGTCTCTTGCGGTGAGCGGATACCTCTTTTCGGCAGATAACGGCTCCCCTGCACGAACTGCCTCGATACAGAGCAAGCCGTTTTCAAATGCTTTTCCGCCACGCTGTTGTATGCAGTGTGCCAAACTGCCCATAGTGTGCCGCACGTTCATCTCCACAAACGGATGCAAACGAAGGCACTTTCCCTCGCGAACTACCATCATATCGATGCCGACGGGTCCCTCGTAATAAGGAGCCACTTCGGAAGAGAGAAACCGTTTATGCGCCTCTTGTGCGCGTGCCCACGCCTCCCTGCCCACCGCTCCGAGCAACTTTTCGCGCATTACCTCCTGCGGGTAGAGCCAATTTCCTCCATACCTAAAGCCGTGCACCACGAAGTGCGACAAAGCGTCAAAGCGTACTTCTCCATCCGCGTCAATAGTGTACTCCGCCGCCCAATCCGATACTTTTTCGTAAAACGGCTCTACCACTAACGGAAAGGGGAGCCGGGTTTCGTCCGTTTCGCCTGTACGGAACAGACGAATGCCACGCCCCGATGAGCTGAACGGACGCTTCAGAACAAGCTGCCGATGCGGTACCAAAGCGGCATAGGCACGAAGCTCTTCCGCAGAATGAACCCATTGCGGTACCGCAAAGTCCCAATCTTTCAGAAAAAGGCAGGGTGCCGAGCGGTCAAACAAATGATCGGGAAGCGCGGTTTCATCAGGGAAAACGACCTTTTCCATTGCTAACGACGGATACTTTCGGCGCAACGTTTGTACGAGCGAAGGCTCCGGTCCCCACAATTCCAAGCGAAAAGGTTGCGGGAACGATGCTTCCGCCAACTCCCTCGCTGTAACCAAGCGCGGAAGCGGTATCGAATCCATAGACGAAGGCAAGGGAACGCCTTCCGCCACCCATACGGCATCGCGCTCCGGTTCGTCCGATAGCCACGACGCGAGTGGAGCCAAATCGCGCCGCATCTGACGAACCAACTGCGGCGGCGTATAGTTCTTTTCGCGATGAGAAAGGGCTGCTTCGCCCCCAATATTCAGCAGAAACAGCCTCGGAAGGTTCATTTGCGACCGAAATCGGCAGGTATCTCGCCCCAAAGCGTTGTATTCCATTTGAGTAGCGGCGGGCGCTCCTCCGCCGGATGTGCCGCTAACCACGCTTCGGCGCGTGCCACCAATTCGTGCGCTTTCATATACTTAGGCGTGCGTGGTAGCGTGCTTTTCGCTCTGCCCTCCCCTATCCATTTGATGGCGGTACGGCTATCCGAATAGATTGGTACCCGCTTTCCTACCTTTACGCATAGCGCCATCGCGTGAACGATAGCGAGAAACTCCGCTATATTATTGGTTCCTTCGAAAATTGGCGAGCTGAAAATCACCTCTCCGCTCCCTACCCACACGCCACGATACTCGGCGGGCCCTGGATTGCGACTGGTAGCGCCATCCACCGCGATGCTCTGTTCCTCAACGCCCTCACGGCTAAACGGTCGCACGCGAGCACCCCGTTTCCGCGTAGATATGTACTGATCGGGCGAAACCGCCAGTGCTTCCTCGGCTTCCTCCCGTGTGGCAAACGATTTGTACCGAGCCCCTTTGTAGCCCTCTACGTAGCTACGGCACTCCGCCCACGTATCAAATACGCCGGTTTCGGCTCCGCTCCAAACGGCGTACCACTTCTTTTGCGCCATAAAACCTTAGTATAGCCCGCCGGTGTATAGATTATTAAAGTCGGCACGACCATCCGTTTCCGCCAAATCATCCTCGCTGATGGTTGCTTCCACCGCTTCCGCTGCCGATTCGTTGCCCTGAACGCGGTAAAGCGCCGCCAGCTGTTGTTTGATGCGTACCGTAGCGCGTTCTTCATCTACGAACGGTTTCAGCAGAGAAACAGCCTCCTCCGTGCGATTTTGTCCGGATAAAAGCGTGGCAAGACGTAGATGCGCTTCCTCGTTAAACGGATCGATCTCGATGGCATCACGCAAGGCGCGCTCCGCTTTCTCCGGTTCTTTTTGGCAAAGAGCCGCTTCCGCTGCGTACAAAGGAAAGCGTTCTTCCTCGGGAAACTGTGTACGCATTGACTCAACCCACGCTTCCGCCTCGTCGGCGCGCCCTAATTGCAGCAGCGATTTAGCCTTATACAGCGCGGCGCGGGGCATGTCTTTGCGCAATTCCAGCGCACGATCCGCCGCTACTATAGCTCGCTCGTACTGAGCCGTACCGGCGGCAAGCATCGCCTCATATAGACGAAGCGACGCCTCCTCCGCTTCCTCCAGCGAAAGAGCGGCGGCGATACCCAAACGTTGCTCCGCTTCTTCGTATCGTTCTTCCGCCACCAATAGCGCCAAAAGAGCAAGATTTAGCGAAATATGCTCCGGAGCCTCCTCTGCCAACGATTGGTACAACTCGATCGCTTCAGCGTTGCGGCCCAAACGCGTTAGCGCTTCCGCATAGTAATAACGCGATTCAAACTCCGGATGCAGCTCAATGGAACGCGCCAAATAGTTCAGAGCCGGCTCCGCATAGCCCGCTTGCAACAAGCGCAATCCATCGAACTTAAGCGCATCCGCATTGCGCAGTTTCGCCTTTTCCTCACGCTCCTGTTCGGCTGCCGCAGCGGTATTTTCGTCCGCCGAGCTCCCATCTTTGGCAAAAATCTTCTTCCAAAAACTCATCCTTTGTACCTCGTTCTTCGCTTAATTTGACCCTGCAAAGTAACCGTATCCGCACCATTTGACCAAAAAACCGATCCATCTGCTCACCACGCTTTAGGACAAATCAGAGCCATTTGACTCATCCTATTTCTTGCCAATTTGGAAGATTTTTTGCCGTTTCCCTACTAAATGTTCGTTTTTTGAACATACTTTTCTATCTTTGTGTTCGTAGTTGAATGGAGAAATGAACGAATAAAGAAGACGAGATGAACAACAAATTACTACTAACCGGCTTATGTTTGGCGGCCGTTTTATTACCCGGTTGTACCCCAAAACACGAAGGAAAAGCCTCCGCCGAGCTTACCGACGAGGGAAAAGTGGAGCTCTTTCTCACACGCCGGAGCGTCCGGCTCTACAAGGACGAGATGCCCCCCAAGGAACAGCTTGCCTTAGTAGCCAAAGCCGGTAGCTATGCGCCCAGCGGTATGGGCAAACAATCCGCCAAGATCATCGTTGTTACCAACCGCGAAGTACGCGATCGGCTGTCGCGGCTCAATATGAACCTCCGCGGAGGGACGCACGATCCTTACTACGGAGCACCCGCCGTGATTGTCGTTTTGGCGGATAAATCGGTGCCCACTTACCTGTACGACGGCAGCGTAGTGATGGCGAATATGCTCAATGCGGCACACGCGCTCGGGCTCGCCACCTGTTGGGTGCACGGAGCCGACCAAATGTTTGAAACCAACGAGGGCAAGGAGCTGCTCAAGGAGTGGAACATTGAAGGTGATTACGTAGGTATAGCGCAATGCATTATCGGCTATAACGACGGCGACTATCCGCAGCCGGACCCGCGCAAGCCCGACTACATCACCTGGATCGAGTAGCGCCTCCCGACGCCTCCACCGATCCACCTGCTGCGCCCCGCTACACCCCTCCCCCGAACCAAGTAGCGGGAGCCCCATCATCCAAGAAGACTGTTCCCCTCCTACCATAATAAGATAGGAGGAGAGCATCATAACCGCTCCTGCAGATCAAGGTACCTACCGCCCCACACATACACATCTTCGCAACCACCGATATGTATCCGCCCGATCACTTCCACGTACTTCCTCAATCATTTATACGTACTTCGTAATCTCTTCTTCGTACCTCCTCAATTATTTATACGTACCTGCGCATCCATAGGCACGTACCTCCTCAATTATTTATACGTACCTGCGCGACCATAGGTACGTACCTTCTCAATAAATTCTTTTAATGATTTATACAAATCTTTTAAACGATTTATACGCGTACTTTAAAGGATTCGTACAAATCCTTTAAACAATTTATCGAGCCGCTCTATAGCAACGGTTGAGAAGCTACGTACAAACCGCCGAGCTTGTACGTACAAATGAGGGCGAAGGTGCACTGAGGTGGCGGTGTAAGTACGCACAAACGGGGATGAAGATGCGCTGCTGAGGGGTTGTAGGTGTGGTTAAGTGCGGGCGTGGGGGTACAGTGGTAGGGGCAGGTGATGGTAGGGGGCGGGCGGTATGTTCGGGGGAGGAAATCTGAATTTATCGGAATCAATCAGAACTAATCGGAGGAAATCGGATGGGTTCGGATAAGTTCTGATTGACTCCGATTAGTTCCGATTAACTCTGACAGGGAAGAGATTACGGCGTAAGTACGCAAATGCAGGGGCAAATGTACGCAACCATTGGGGCGGAGGTAGACACAAACGGTGGTGAAGGTGCGCAGCAGTTACGGCGCATGTATAGTAGTGAGAATGCGCATATACGCTAACGTAGGGACGCTTATACGCAAATACGAGGACGTAGGTGTGCAGGGATAGGTGCGTGTGTATGGTTAAGGGCAGGTGATGGTGTACTGCAGTTGCGGTTTAAGTGCGTAAGTGCAGATGCACATATATGCTAACGCGGGGACAAAGGTGCGCAGAGGATGGTGCGTGGGTATGGTTGTTGGCAGGGAATGGTGTGCTACGGTGGCGGTGTAAGTACGCACAAACTATACAAAGGTGAGCTGCAGTGGGGGCAGGTGATGGTAGGGGGCGGGCGGTATGTTCGTAGGAGGGTGTCTGAATTTATCGGAACTTATCAGAATTTATCAGAGGAAATCGGATGGGTTCGGATAAACTCTGATTGGCTCCAATAAGTTCCGATGGGAAAAAGGTCGGGATGGGTGTCGAAGAGAAAATAAAAGCGCGGTGACAAACAGAGGGTTCTATTTGCCACCGCGCAGTGTAGTTACGCGCAAGTTATCGTGCTTAATTAGCTGCTGTATCTAGAATTATCGCAAAACAGCCATGTTTCTTTCGCCAAGCAGTAGGGCATCTTTCGCTTAATAGCAGTACATATTTCACTGGGCTGTAGTGCGTCTTCCGCTAAGCAGTAGTGCGTCTCTCGCTAAACAGTCATGCATCTTCCGCTAAGCAACCTTGCTTCTTCCAATGAATAGCAGTATATTTTTTGCTGAGCGGCGGGGCGTTTTCGCTGAGCGGCGGGGCGTTTTTGCTGGGCGGCGGGCGCTTTTCCGCTTTGCGGAGTGGCGCCCACGTGCAGAGCGGTACGGTGCTTTATTCGTGAAGCAGGGCGGTACTGCGTGCGATGAATGCAGCCAAGCGCTCGCCGGTCAGCAGAGAGCAGGAGAGAAGAGCAAGGTCCCATAGCTGCGAGACGGCAGGATGCGCATCGGCAAAGCTACGTAAGAGCGCGTTCAATGCATCGCGTTTATCGTTTTTATCCCTATTAAGGCGCGTGCGTTCCTGTTTATCTTCGTCACTTAGGGCATCTTCCTTCTTTTCGCGATTAGCCTCAAACCACGCTTGGTGCGCTTTTTCGGCAGCTTCGTAGGCGGCAAGCGCATCGTTCAGTTCGTTGGTTTGGAGCGCATCCTCCAGCGTTTTGACCACCTCGTTGCGCGGATTTACGATCAACCGATAGGCGTCAGGCATTTCGCTGTAGAAATCTGTTCCCTGACGGAAGCGACCCATATCTTTCATGCGTCGCATCCATTCATCGCGTACCAGCTCAGCCGGCGCGGCCTCGGGCCGTCCATCGGAGGCGATTTCTACGGAGAAGTGCGCACCGCTCAGCTCAGGCATCGCGCAAAGGAATAGTTGTTCGAGGTTTTTGTGCTGAAGCTGTTGCTCGGGCTCGTCCGTTTTCCCGTTGATTAGCCGCTCTACATTGTCGCTATCCACACGGGTAAAGTGCAGTTTTTCCTGCTTTTCCTCGAGTTGATTGATGAGAGGAAGTGCCAAATAGCCATCCATAAGGAGCACCACGTAACCCTTTTCGGTTGCCTGCTTGCACGGGATGTATTGCTCGGCGGCATCGGTTGCGTAGAGCTGCACCAGTACGCCTTCCTTGTTGGTTTGGGCTGATTCGGTGAGCTTTTTCAGCTCGTCGAGCGTGTAAAAGCGCTTGCCGTCGATATCCTTGAATAGAAGCGCGGGCAACAAACGTTCGTACGCTTTTTCGTCGGTTAGCATTCCGTAGTGCACAAAGAACTCAAGTGTGCTCCACTTTTGCTCATAGGAAGCGCGATCGGTACGGAACAGCTCTTCCAGTTTGTCCGCCACTTTTTTGCCAATATGTGCCGATATTTTCTGCGCGGAGGGGTCCTGTTGCAGATAGGAACGGCTCACATTGAGGGGAATATCGGGGGAATCGATGATTCCGTGCATCAGTTTGAGCCATTCGGGCAGTACGCCTTCCAGCTCATCGGTAACGAAAACGCGGTTACAGTACAGACTGATGCCGTTTTTTTGCGGTATAACGCCCTCCTTCAGTTCAGGGAAATAGAGAATTCCCTGTAGTTTGAAGGGGTAATCCACATTGAGATGTATATAGAAAAGCGGCTTTGTGCTACCGGGGAAGAGCGTTTGGTAGAATTCGTCGTACTGCTCTTCGGTGATATCGGCAGGCTGCTTTGTCCAGAGCGGTTCGGTTTCGTTAATGCAATCGTCCTCATCGGTGGGTTGCATTTTGCCGTCTTTCCACTCCTCTTTCTTGCCAAAATAGACCGGAACGGGTAGGAAACGGCAATATTTGTACAGAAGCTCCCGAATGGTACCTTTATCTAAAAAGCGGCTGTGTTCCTCGTCGATGTGGAGCGTGATGGTAGTGCCGCGTTCGGTTCGTGCGGAAGGTTCCATCGAATAGTCGGGCGAGCCATTGCAAGACCAATGTACCGCCGAGGCACCTTTTTGGTAAGAAAGGGTGTCAATTTCCACCTTTTCGGAAACCATAAAGGCTGAGTAAAATCCTAAACCAAAGTGCCCTATGATGGAAGCATCGGTACCTTCGTATTTTTTGAGGAATTCTTCGGCGCCACTAAAGGCAATCTGATTGATGTACCGATCGAGTTCTTCCTCGGTCATGCCTATTCCGTTGTCGGAAACGGATAGTGTTTTTGCATCGGGATCTACCTCAATATGTACGGATAGTTCGCCCAAATCGCCTAAATCCGCCGTATCTTTTTGCGCAATGGCGCGTAGTTTGGCGGTGGCATCTACGGCGTTGGAAATAAGTTCGCGCAGGAATATGTCCTGATCGCTATAGAGAAACTTTTTTATGATGGGGAAGATATTCTCGGTAGTAACCCCTATTTGTCCTTTTTTCATATGGTTGTTTGCGGTATTAATGCTCCGCGAAAACGAGCTTCGCGGAGCAACTTTTTGTCTATGGGGATATTCGTTTAGGATTCAACGGATAACGCTTCCTCCTTGGGTGAACGTACGGTTACTTTCACGCCGGCCTTCTTTTTGGAGAAAAGGATGGTGTCGCCCGCCTTAACCGACTCATCTAAGATAAGATCGGTGAGACGATCCTCGATTTCCGTCTGTAGGATTCGGTTAACGGGTCTCGCTCCGTTTTTGGGATCGAAGCCCTTTTCCGCCAAAAAGGCACGGCAAGATTCGTCCACTTCAATATGGTATCCCTGACGAGCGATGCGTTCGGTGATTTCAGCGATACGGTTATCAATGATGAGGCGGATAGCGGGTTTATCCAGTGCATTGAAGTGTACCACGGCATCCAAACGGTTAAGGAATTCGGGCGTAAAGGTCTTTTTGAGCTCTTTCTCTATAATTCCGCGCGAAACCTCCGGTGAAATGGCGCCATTATCGGCACTAAATCCCACTCCGCTGCCGAATTCGCTCAAGCGACGGCTACCGATGTTACCGGTCATAATGATAACTGTATTCTTAAAGCCGACCACACGCCCCAGCCCGTCTGTAAGTGTTCCTTCGTCCAATAGTTGCAACATTACGTTAAACACCTCCGGATGTGCCTTTTCAATCTCGTCCAAAAGGACCACAGAGTAAGGGCGGCGGCGTATTTTCTCGGTTAATTGTCCGCCTTCCTCATAGCCCACGTATCCGGGAGGAGAGCCAATTAGCCGCGAAACGTTGAATTTTTCGGAGTATTCGCTCATATCTACGCGTACAAGGGCATCTTCACTTCCGAAGAGCTGTTCGGCGAGCTTTTTCGCAAGGAACGTTTTCCCCACACCGGTAGGCCCGAGAAATAGGAAGCTACCTATAGGACGCTTTTCGTCACGCAAGCCGAGACGATTGCGCTGAATGGCACGTGCTATGGTGTTTACGGCGTCCGTTTGTCCAATTACTTGCGCCGAAAGCACTTTATTAAGCTCCCGGAGCCGCTTAGCTTCCGTTTGGGCTATTCGTTCCATCGGTACGCCCGCCATAGAGGCTACTACCTTTGCGACGCTGTCGCCCGTAACTTCGTTGTCGCTTTCCTGATTGCGCACTTCGGCACGGAGCGCTTCCATTCGTTCTTGTGCATTGCGTGCTTTGTCGCGCCAAGCGGCGGCAAGTTCAAAGTTATGGTCTCGGACGGCCTCATCCTGCTTCGACTTGTAAAAAGCGCATTCTTGGTCGATTTCCTCTATTTTGTTCTTCGGCAACTTACGGCTCATTCCGGCAGCGGCACCGGCTTCGTCCATCACATCGATGGCCTTATCCGGGAAGAATCGCTCATTGACGTACCGATCGGTCAGTTCTACCGCCAGCTTGAGTGCTTCGTCATTGTACACCACACCGTGGTATTTTTCGTAAACCGGCTTGATTTGCTCCAGTATTTCGTAGGTTTCTTCCGCTGAATTGGGCGGAACCACGATTTTCTGGAAGCGCCGTTCGAGCGCACCATCCCGTTCGATCGTTTTCGCGTACTCGGTTAGCGTGGAAGCGCCTATACAGCGCAGTTCGCCCTGAGCCAGAGCCGGCTTAATCATGTTGGACATATCGAGGGAATTCTCCGCCTGACCTGCCCCTATGATTGTGTGTATTTCGTCGATAAACAGAATAATGTTGGGGTTGCGCTTTACCTCTTTGAGTACCTTTTTGAGGCGTTCTTCAAATTCGCCACGATACTTACTGCCCGCCACCAGCTGAGCCGTGTCGAGCGCGTATATACGTTTATCCAAAAGAGCAAGTGGCACGCGCTTTTCCGCTATACGGTTAGCGAGCCCTTCCACTATGGCGCTTTTCCCTACACCCGGTTCGCCAATCAGCACCGGATTATTCTTTTTGCGCCTGCAAAGCACGAGCATCATCCGGTTCAGTATATCTTCGCGGCCAATCATCGGGTCCAGTTCGTTACGCTCCGCCTTGCCTGAGAGGTCGATACAGAATGTATCTAACGCACTTTTGCGCTGACCGCGCGGTGCGCCACTACGTTCTTCACCTCCGTTCGCCTGATTATCGAAAGGCGAGCCGTCTTCTCCGCCACTATCCTCATCCGGTTCGTCAAATCCGTCCTGAAGCCCATCGATAGGCTCCAAGAACTGCCGTTCGTCTTCGATACGGCTGAGGGGGGTACGGAATGTATTCTTTTCTTCTCTTTTCATCTTCTTTGGGGAGGTGCCTTTCGTCCTATCTGCCTATTCGTTTGCAGCGGAAACTGTGCAATCCTCATTCACTCAATTGCAATAAATATGCCAAAGCAAAAAATCGGTCATATTCGCCACATCGACGGACCGAAAAGGCAGGACGATCCGACAAACCGACCCGACGAGACCTATATACCTTTCCAACGAAACTTATATACCTTTCATTTGGAACTTATATACCTTTTGCGGCATAGGTATATACCTTTGGCGAAACCGGATGCAATCTTCACTTTTTCTTCACCGTAAAGGGGAAGATTACTCCATATTAAAATAGTACCTTTGTTGCGGAGGGGCAGAACAGAGTGTTTGGCTCTTTCTTCCCGTCCGAGGATACGTAATATGAAAGAATAGATGCCAAAGCTTAGTATGCAACAGATATCCCGAAGATTAGTTCCCCTCTTTATTGCCGTCTTGTTCTCATTCCATTGGGCCTTTGCTCAACAGACAAAGATTGCCGGCTATGTATATACCGCTTCAGGTCACCAACCCATTGAGGGTGTTGAAATATCTTTAGCCGATGGTGGTACGAACCTATTGGCGGTTACCGACCGGCAGGGTTACTACGTGCTGCCTAACCTAAAGGACGGGAACTATGCAATTGTGTATCGGCACGCACAGTATACCGATAAAAAAGTTACCGTTACGTTGCCCCCTTCGGGCGCTTTATTGCCCGAAGTTCTGCTGGGCGGCAAGGAAACAAGCAAACAGAATGATGATTACCGAAGCGATCTATCTGCCTTTGTGGTAGAGGAAATAAGCGGAGCGAGCGAAGAGTCCGAAGGAATGATATCCACTTTCCTGACTGCATCGCGCGATCCCTACAACAATAAAGCAGGCTATCAGTTCAGCCCGGTACGTTTCCGCATCAGAGGGTACGATGCGCCCTATCAAGGGCTCTACCTCAACGGGATGCAAATGAACAATATGTCAAATGGCTACAATGCTTATTTCCTCTGGAACGGGCTTAATAACATTACCGTAAACCAGGACGGCACGGACGGACTATTGCCCTCGTCCTACACTTTTGGCGATGTGGGCGGAGCGGTCAATATCATTACGCTTCCATCCCAGTTCAGCCAAGGTAGCCGCGTTACCTACTCGCTATCCAATCGTAGCTATACGCATCGCACAATGTTTACCCATTCTACCGGTGTTCTTCCCTCGGGTTGGGCAATTACACTATCCCTTTCCAAGCGTTGGGGCGACTCGGGCTACGCTGAGGGCACCTTTTACGATGCATACGGCTATTTCTTAGGCGTGGAAAAGCAGTTCGGAAGGCGCCATTCGCTTGCTTTGATTGCATTGGCGGCACCCACCAAACGCGGGGTCGCTTCCGGTGTAACTCAGGAAGTGTATGAGCTGACTGGTAATAACTTCTATAACCCCAACATCGGAATGCAGAACGGAAAGTGGCGAAACGCCCGTGTACGCGATAATTTCGAGCCGCTCTTCCAGCTCCTCCATACGTGGAACATTGCAGACGGATACAAGCTTACCTCCGGGGTAACCTACCGATTTGGCTACAGCGCCTATTCGGCACTCAATTGGCATAATGCGCCCGACCCACGGCCCGACTACTATCGCAATCTACCTTCTTACTATAGCTACATGACGAGCAATCCGGATCCCGAAACGGAGCAGTATTATCGCGATTTGTGGGCGGAAGATCCCAATGTGTCACATATCAATTGGGATAGAATGTACGATGTAAACCGCAATAACTACGTACGGCTCTACAATGCCAAGGGAGATCTGCTGGCAGAAGGACGGAGAAGCGAATATGTAGTGGAGGATCGGCATACCGATCAAAAGCAATGGAATGTATCATCCGTGCTTAATGCCGTGCTATCGGAAAACATCAAACTGAATGCAGGAGCCAATTATCGCTTTAACCGAACCCACAATTACAACGTGGTAAAGGATTTGCTCGGAGGCGACTTTTGGTACGATATCGATAAGTTCTCGGAACGAGATTTTCCCGATGATCCCAGTAAAGCCCAGTTGGATCTGAACAATCCGGACCGAATTGTGCGTGTGGGCGATATCTATAGTCATAACTACTACGGCACAATCCAGAACGCTCAATTGTGGGCGACGCTATCCGCTTATATACGTCACTTTGACTTCTATCTCGCTTTGGACGGAGGTTGGACCGGTATGTTCCGTGATGGTAAGCAGCGTCGGGGACTTTTTCCCGAAAACTCCTACGGAAAGAGCGACATACTGAACTTTTTCGAATACGGCGTTAAGGGCGGAGCCACTTGGAAAATAAACGGACGTAACTTCGTACAGGCAAACGGTGCATACCTATCGCATGCTCCCTATTTCAGCTCGCTGTTCATCTCGCCCCGAACGCGAAACAGTTATGTAGAAAATCCACAGAACGAAAAGATCGCATCCGGTGATATTAGCTACATCGTGCGCCATCCCTTTATCAAGGGGCGTATCACCTTTTACTATACCCAATTTATGGATGGCACGCGGAATATGAGCTTCTACGATGATGGATATAGAGCTTTTTCCAATTATGTGCTTACGAATATCGACCGACGCCATATGGGCGTTGAGCTGGGCGCTGAAGTAAAAATAACGCCATCCCTTACCGCTACCGGCGTATTCTCCTACGGAAGTTACATCTATACCAATAATCCGGATTACCTCCAGACGGTTGATAACAGCAACAAGGTACTGGAGCAGGAAAGCGTATATTGGAGTCAATTCCACGTTTCCGGTACTCCTCAGATGGCGGCAAACCTAAGCCTGCAGTACCAAACGCCTTTTTATGTATGGCTCGGTGTAGATGCCAATTACTTCGGACGGGGATATCTCGACGCAAACCCAATGCGCCGTACGGATAAAGCATACGACGGTTTGCCCGAAGAGTTTGTGGCTCAAGAACAGTTTAAGGGCGGATTTACGCTCGACGCCAACGTGGGCTGGTCCTATCGAATTAGTAGCGGCAAATATCTCCGCCTAAATCTCTCTGTGACCAACATACTCAACAAAACCGATCTCCGTACCGGTGGATACGAACAGCTACGCATCCGCTACGATAAGGAGGGCAAGATGATGCGGCCGTTCGACCCGCGTTACTTCTATATGTACGGAACTAACTTCTATCTTAACGTAGCATTGCTATTCTAATTTGCTTACAATTATGGGAAGTATCAAAAAGCTTTTGCAAATAATCATTCTGGCACTGCCGCTTTTGTTCGCTGCCTGCCAGTACAATAAGTTCGACGAACCAAAGGAAAAGGAGCAACTACCCCTTCCTGCCGCCACACATACCATAGCGGAGGTACGTACCTTTTACCGCGAAGGAAAGGGCGGTAACCTCATTCCCGGCGATGTAATCATTCGCGGCGTAGTGGCTTCTGAGGATACCAAGGGTAATTTCTATCGTTCTATCCATATTCAGGATACCACGGGTGGAATTGAGCTCAAAATGGGTATGGTTAATATGTCGCTTTTCTATAAGCAAGGTCAGGAAGTGGCACTATGCTGCCAAGGCCTCGCTGTGGGGAAGTATGGCGATGTAATCAGCATCGGTTACCCAAGCAACGATCCTGCATACGAAACTTCCTTTGTACCGGATCTAATGGTGCCAAGAGTGCTTCTTGCCGGTAGATTTGTAGGAATTACGCCCATCGAACTAACCATTGACCGCATTACCCCCCGTTACGCCAGCATGCTGGTTACCGTCAAAGATGTTCAATTCTTAGAGTCGGAACTGAGCCAGACCTATGCTAATCCCGAGCAGAAAGAGAGCGTCGGGGCGGTTAATCATACCCTAATCGATAAAGCGGGCAGACAGTTATTGGTACGCACCAGTAGCTACGCCACATTTGCCGGCAAAAAGCTTCCGCAAGGCTCCGGTAGCGTCACCGCTCTGCTCACTTTCTTCCGCGATACGCCTCAGCTTATCATTATTGATAACGATAGAGACGTCCAGTTAGATAATCCACGATTTTAATCACACCTAATACTCCGAACTCCATATGAAACAGTACAAAATCACCAAATTACTGCTTGCCTCCCTCGCCTTGCTCATAGGGTTTACGGGATGTAAGCCGGAGCCTCGCCACGAAAAGGCTAAATTTGAAGTAACGCCCACTCCAGAGGATAATACCTTTAAGTTTGATCAGAACGGAGGAACGCAGCAGTTCACGCTCACCACCAATCGGCGCTGGAGCATCACCAATGCAGGAAAAGAGGATTGGTTCACCGTAACGCCTTCAAGCGACGATGCCAAGCAGGGTGGCACCTATACGGTTACCATATCCGTTTTGCCTAATAGCGGTGCCGCGCGCGTCGGCCAATTTGTGCTAAAGGCTTCTACCAGAATGGAAACCTACACGGTGATGCAAAAGAGTAGCAGCGGGCAGGAGTTGGCATTCGAACCGCTCTCCGTGCTGAACGAATTAGCTGAAGGAACCGATCGCGACCATGCGAAAACAATTGATCGCGACCTTTGGATCAAAGCGGTGGTAACCACTCACTTCGAAGCCAAGCAATTCCCCTTTGCCGGTTATCACCACATTCAGGATGCCGCCGGCAATGCCGTAGTGCTCACCTTAGCACGCGATACCGGCTCGCCAATACCTTTCGGCACCGAAATCGTTGCTAATCTGAAGGGCGCCAATATTAAGAACTTCAGCGGAACCGTACAGGTTGAAGCGAAGGGAAGCGATTTGGCACTCACTCCCGATAAGGGCATTGAACCGCGCACCGTAACCGTTGAAGATATAAATAGCGGCAAATGCATCAATCAGTACGTTCGTTTGGAAGGCGTTCAGTTTGCCAAGTATCAGAACGTCAAGTACTACGACGGAACCTACTCTACAAAACGCCACACAATTGAGGATGCTCTCGGCAATAAGCTAACCCTCGAAATCTACAAAAATTGTGCTTGGAAGGACAAGAATGTTCCCGAAGGAAGCGGCTATATGATAGGGATTGCCACAATCAACATATCGAAATCCGGACAAACGTTCTATAACTTCCGCCCAACGCTTGAGGAGAACATCGTACTGAATAAGCCTCGCTTCAGCCAAAACGAGCATCCGCTCTCCATTTCGCCGGCGCCGGCGGGCAATACCTTCAAAGCGCCTAAGGAAGGGCACGCCTACAGCTTTACGGTGTTCGCTCCCGATGCGTGGACATTAACCTTAGCCGATGCGTCGTGGGCGCATCTATCGGCCACGAGCGGCAACAAAAAGGTGGACGGCATTACGCTTACCATTGATGCCAATGAGGGCGATGCGCGCACAAACATCCTGACGCTGAGCGATGGCACTAATTCCATCCGCTACAGCATAACCCAAGCCGCCGGCACTACAAACCAGAAACCTCTGGATGGTGGGCTCGCTGCCGTTTTGGCCAAGCATACCTCCGCCGGCGAAATAACCGAGGATGTAACGATCCGCGTAGTACGTATCAGCGGAAAGGACAATATGAACAGCTTCAGCAATATGTACTTTGCGGATAGTAAAGCCGGTATGATGGTGCGCTTCGGGGATGCCAAAAAGAATACCGCTGATGCCATCCCGATGAATACGATCCTTTCCATCAGCCTGAAGGGGAAAAAGATTACCGAATACAAGGGAACACTCCAGTTCAACCTTTCCGTCAACGATGTTGTATCCACCGGTGAAGCGTACTTCCTCGAACCGGTAGTATTCGCCACGCCGGAGGATCTGATTGCCAAGCGTACCGAGATGAACAACCGCTTAGTTACGCTTCGCGACGTGCAGTTCACCGGTTGGAAAGAGGGCAACGTCTATAACCCCATGTCGGATAAAGGTACCTACCACGCTAAGTTGGAGAAGAGCGCGGCGGAAGGCGCTTGCAGTATTTCGGCGGAAACCAGTAAATATGCGCCGTGGGTTAACGATGCCACGCCCGAAGGCAATGGGGCCATTACGGGCGTATTTACCGCTTCCGGCACCTTCAACAATATTTGGTACCGCACGAAGGACGATATCCAGTTTACCAATCCGCGCAAATAACCGAACGAAGAGATCCACGGATTAGTAGAAACAAGTTAATCGTGTGGCGACGTATTAGGAGGAAATCCGAAGTACCGACCTGCATGAATAGCCTAACACAATAGACAGAATTCCTATAAACTGTAATTGTGAGGGCGGTGTCTCGGGAGGAGACACCGCTTTCGTTATATTCCCTCTGCACGATTTCCCTCGCAGCCCCGTGCCATTTCACCCACCGCCCCGCGCTACTTCACCCGACAGCCCTGCCCTGTTATACCCCAAGCTGCACATTTTATCTAGATCAGTGCGCCCATCCTTCCCTGCTTTCCGCTTATTTCTACTGAGGAGCCGCCCCACCGCATCGCCCCTTTGCGGCAATATCTCCCCAATCGGAGGTTATCGGAACTTATCGGAGCCAATCAGAACTTATCAGAAATGATCCGATCCCTTCCGATTAGTTCTGATTAATTCCGATAAATTCAGATACCCTCTCATGAACATATCGCTCGCCCCCTACCACCATACGCGCCCACCGCAGCGCCCCTTTGCCCCGACTTCAGTGCACCTTCTCTCACACTCCTCCGCACCAATGCCCCCACCGTAGCGCACCTCCGCGCCATTTTATCTATAGCGATGCGCCCATCCTCCCTGTTTTTTCCTCTATTTCTACTGAGGAAACGCCCCACCGCAGCGCACCTCCGCGCCATTGCACCTAGAGTGGTGGGCCCACCCCCCCTACTTTTCCCTTATTTCTGCTGAGGAACCGTCCAACCGCAGCGCACCTTTCCTCACACTCCTCCGCACCAATGCCCGAGGAAAGTCTATAGAGTTTTTCCAGAAAGTCTATAGAGTTTTCCGAAAAAGTCTATAGAGTATTTTCAGAAAGTCTATAGACTTTTCTCAGACCGCACCATACTAACGCTCCGCATCCTTCCATCCCATGCTCCGTTACCTCCCATCCTCCGCCCTGATAGTATGGGGGAGATGGAGTGGCGGATCGGGAGGAACGGGGCGATTCTTCCCAAGCAGAGCGATTCGTTCTCCTCGGATTTAGTGGCTATTTACTGACGATTAAACGGCGATAAATCGGCGGTAATTGGTGGATAAATAGGAAGAATCAGCGTGGCGGATGGCAACAAATCGGGGGGATTATGCGTTATAGGTCAAGGATGCAAGCGTAAAAGGCAGGAGCGGAATGCCGGGTCAAACGAAATAGGTCAATGAAGGATAGGCGCATTATACGGTACATTGGTTCGGAGAGCGGGGAGTCTGCGCTCCGGATCACCGATATGCCGTACAGCAAGAGCTATCTGCTCCGCGTTATGACTATGATAGGCGTGGAGGACTGCACGCTACCGCTACAGCATTGGGACGCCGGAGCGCGCGGATGCGACGATGTATCTCTGATGCAACGTGCTGTCTTGCTGCTAACCGAAGGCAACTCCGACCGAATTTGTGTAGGAGCCGCGGGAGCCGTTTGGCGTTTTATGATTGCGCTCTCGGCACTCCGCACAGATCATCCTCTGCATTTCGTTACGGAAGGCAGGCTGGCGCATCGCCCTATCCTGCCCCTTATCGAGACGCTTAACCGGTGGGGTGGGCGCATCGTGGCGACCCATTCGGGCAAAGGTATAGAGGTTTCCCTCACCTCTTCGGACAAACCGCTCTGCGGTGGCTCGTTAGCGAATGATGTTCTGGCGGAAACGAGTCAATTCGGCTCTGCGTTAATGCTCATCGCACCGGCACTTCTTGACGGATTGACCCTATCGGGTGCGGAGAATGTGCCAAGTAGTCGCTATTTGGAGCTGACCGCCTCGCTAATGCAACGGGGCGGAGCTGACGTTTGTAGGGATCAAGGCGGATATATTGTTCGTCCATCGCATTACAACGAAGCGCGTTTGGGCGCGATGCTTACGGCACCGGAGCGGGATTGGTCGGCAGCCTCCTATCCGTATGGCTGGGTGGCTCAGGAAAACGGACCGCAGGCGCTTCTGTTAGAGGGATATCGGGCGGAAGATCTGCAGGGAGATAAGCGGATAGCGGAGGATTTTGCTTCGCTCGGCGTAGCGAGTTGTTTCGTGAGCGATGGGGTGCTGCTCCGTCGGAACAAGGAACGGAAGTTGCAGCCTGAATATCGGTTCGATTTGGGAGCTAACCCCGATTTGGCACCGGCCTATGCGGCTACGCTACTGGGGTTGGGAACGCCTTTTGCGCTCACTAACCTATCGCGCTTGGCATTTAAGGAAAGTAATCGCTTAGAAAGCGTGTGCCGTATGGCGGAATCGTTCGGCTTTGCACTATACCGAATGGGCGATTCGCTCCATTTTGACGGGAAGAAACCGGCAGCGATGCCCTTCATATCGGTTGATCCGCAGGAGGATCACCGCCTCGCGATGGCTTCCACGATACTAACGCTCGCAACAAAGTGCGCCACTGAGCTACAGGAGCCGCTCGTGGCGGATAAAAGTTTCCGTAGTTTTTACTCGGTAGCGCGTCAGGTTGGGTTCCGGCTGACTGAGTGTAATTGAGTACCTTTGGCGCATGATTATTAAGATCCTGATCACGTTTGTCCCCGGATTGGTGCTGCTGGCATTCTTCATTGTCTACTGGCGGCGCAGAGCCGAAAAGCGCGGGCAGCATACGCTTCGCGTGGAAGATATCGAACACGGCATCGAATCGTGGGGAGGCGGCTCACAGCCTTGCGCTACCTGCACCGGAGGCGATTGCTGCTCCGAACCGCTTAAAACGCACAAACGTCAGCCGGAATACTACGATGATGAGGAGCTAGACCGCTTCCGCGGCCGCGCTTCCAACGAGTACAGCGACGAGGAGGCGGATGAATTTCGGGAAATATTTGACACGTTGTTGCCGGAGGATCGCCTGGGGTGGCTCGCCAGTATAGCGCAACGCGGTATTGCCCTCCCCGTTCAGCTCAAAAGCAGTATAACCAAAGCCACGCAACCCGAGTAGCGATGAAGCAATTATCCCGTTTTGCGTTTGCACTGATCCTAATGCTCCTCATTGCTTTGGCAGTGGGTTGCTCGGTGCAACACAATACGGCATCAACACGCTTCTATCATAATCTGACCACACGCTACAACGTATACTACAACGGAGCGAACGCATTTGACCAAAGCTATGCATCCTTGCTCGAAAACTTCGATGAAAGCTATACGGAACGGCTCTCTACCGAACCGATTCTCAGGGGCGAAGCGGCCGCAGAGAAGAATGCTTCCGGCGGACCCTTCGATGCCGCTCTGGAAAAGGGACGCAAGGCCATTCGGATGCACTCCATACGCACTAAACCCCAGCAAGCACGCGGTCGCGCTTCAAGTAGCCCCTTTTACCGGAAACGCGAGTACAATACGTTTATCTATAATGCGTGGCTGCTGGTGGGAAAATCACAATATTACAACGGCGACTTCCTTGATGCAATGGCAACTTTCTCCTATATGGCACGGCTTTATCGGGAAGAACCGGAGATCCGCTCCCTGGCGCGGCTTTGGCAAGCACGTTGTTACACGGCACTCGGCTGGACAACCGACGCGGAACGTACCCTTGCGCTGGTTGATCGAAGCGAAAGTAACAAACGAAAAGGGCTTTACGATAAAACAACCGCAGATATCGCTCTGCTGAAAGATAGCCCGGAAGAGGCCATTGCTCCACTCAAACAGGCGGTTAAGTACGAGAAAGATGCCCGAACACGCGTTCGTCTTCGCTTTCTCTTGGGACAGTTGCAGCGGGAAACAGGGAACAATGCTGAAGCAAAGCGAAGTTTCGGCAAAGTGGTAAGCGCAGCCCCGCCCTTTCCTATAGAGGTAGCGGCTCGCCTCAACCTGATTGACATCGAAGCTACCGGTAATGCGCCCTCGGCTATCCGCAAGTTGCACGCCATGCAGCACAAGGGTCGCTACAAAACGGTAGTGGATCGCGTTAGCTATACCAAAGGATTGCTCCACTTGAATGCCAACGATACCACAAAAGCTATCGAGGCTTTTACCTACGGGATGGAGCATAGTACTGATAAAAAGCACGCTTATGCGCTCAACGCGATAACACTTGCCGAGCTTTACTTGGCAAAGAACGATTTTATTAAGGCTGCCGAAACGCTGGATCAAGGGATTGCCGCTCTGGAACGTACCTATCCGCGTTACGAAGAGCTCTCCCGGCTATCCAAAAATCTCGATAACCTTGCGCTAAACCTCCGCAGCGTAAAAGAGCAGGATAGCCTTCGGCTGTTGGCTTCTATGCCCGAACCCGAGCGTTTGCGCATCATCGATTCCGCCACTACAGCATACAAAAAGCAACAACGCGAGGAGCAACGCACGCAGCAGATGGAAGAGCAGCGCGAACGCTCCCAAGCCTTCAACGATCAAATGGGCGAAAGGCGCCCCGACCAAACGCTACCGGCTGTAGGTGGCGCGATACAGGATAAATCGTTCTACTTCTACAATCCGCAGCTAATTGAGCGCGGTAAGGCGCTTTTTAAGAAAGATTGGGGCAATCGCCCACTGGAGGACGATTGGCAACGGCGCAACAAGCGCATCGTACCGGGGCAGGGCTTCGCGCAGATGGAGGAACCTGCCAAGCCGAATGCCGATACAATTGCAAACAGCGAACAGACCGATTCACTCGCTTCAGAGCAATCCGCGTCGAAAACGGAAGGTACCGATGAATCTACCGATCCCACCAAGCGCGCTTACTATTTAGCACAACTTCCCTTTACCGAGGAGGCTCTTGCCGCCGGCGATGCCATCATACAAACCGGTCTTTCCAATGCCGGCGCCATATTGAACGAGGAAATGGAGTTCTTCGCTCAGGCAATTTCGGTCTACGCCGAGCTACTGAACCGCTATCCCGAGTACAGCGAGCGGCTCAATGTGTACTACACGCTTTACATGATCTGTACACGCCTCGGCAGAGCGGACGAGGCGGCGCGCTGGCGCGATCTGATGCTCCGCGCCTTCCCCAACGAAGCGCTCACCAAAGAGGTATCCAAACCCGATTATATCGTATCGCTACGAAACAAGAACGAAAGGGAAAACGCGCTCTACCAGACCGCCTACGATGCCTATTTCTCCTCTAACGCCGATCGCGTACTCAGCGCAACCGACAGCTTACTTTCCGCCTATCCGCTGAGCGAACTGCGTGCCAAAACCCTTTTCCTACAGGGACTTGCTTACGCACTTCGGGGCGATGCGCGCGGTTTTTCCGATAAACTCTCCTCACTGGTGGACGAATTCTCCAACGACGAAGCGGCTCTGGTCGCTCGGGATATGCTTGCTGAGCTGAAATCCGGTCGCAAATTGGTTCCCGGAGAGGGCTATTCGGGCTTGGATTACTCCTCGCTTTTCGCGTCGCAGACCGATTCGCTTTCCACCGATAGTCTCATCTTCGGCTTGGATAACACCGGTACTTATCACGCTTTGCTACTCGTCTCAAAGGAAATCGACCGCAACGCTCTGCTCTTTTCCGTTGCCGCCTTCAACTTTGCTCAGTATACGGATTATCCGATGGACTTTACTCTTGAGGAGCATCCCGAGTACCTACTCATCGATATTGCCCCGATACCGTCGCGCAGCCTTATTCGCGATTACCTTCGCCAAGCGTACGCCCCGGAGGGCTATATGAACGATTTGCCGCAAGACGCCCTACTGATCCCCATTATTGACGCTGATTTCAAGCTATTAAAGCGTGGCCGTTCGCTCGCCGAATACCTCGATTTCCTCGCTGATTCGCTCATTTCCACTCTGCCCGAAGCTGCTATCGCTTTAGAGCGTTATGCCGAGCAGATGAACCAAAAGGAGGAACAGCCCGATCATACCGAACAATCGCTGCCATCCAAGGCGCCAAGCTCCGTCCGTACCGAGCCGATAGCGCATAAAACGCACGCCGCCGATAGTGCGCATGTACCGCAACCTGCCGATACGTCGGCATGGCAACCGGTGGATACGTTGCCGGCACTTGCACCCGACACGGTTACGCCGCTCCCCACGGATACGCTCGCCGTGCCCACTGATACAGTGGTAACGCCCTCAAACGAGCCTATCACCATTGAGGAGGTAGATAATTTGCGTGCCGATCGTCTTCGCACCGAGCGAAAAGAAGCGAAGGAGCAAAAAGAAGCCCTCCGAAAAGCCGAGGCAGAACGTAAGGCGGCTCTCAAAGCGCGCGAGCAGGAACGGCGCGAAAAGGAGCGTCTCCGCAAAGAGCAGCGCAAGCAGCGCGAGAAAGAGCGACGCGAGAAGGAACGGCAAAGACGCCAACAGACGCGCCAGAAAGCCCCCTTCCGCCAACGATAAAGCCCCATCTCGCCAACGATAAAGCACGCCGCCACTTCCCCCATCCACCCCTGCTTTTGCCCCTTTCCTCCGAAGGCGCCACCCCATCGCAGTGCACCCTCGCACGCATTCTCTCCTACTGCTGACCCCCTTTCCCCGAAGGCGCCGCCCCATCGCAGCGCACCCTCGCACGCATTCTCTCCTACTGCTGTCCCCCTTTCCCCGAAGGCGCCGCCCCACCGCAGCGCACCTTCATTCACCAATCCACGCACGTTCACACTCTTTGCTTCGGAGGAAACGGAGCGGTGCCCCCATACTAACCAATCGTTGCTCCAGTGGAGTCCGAGCGTTTGTACGGAGGTGTTGGAGAAAAGTCTATAGAGTATCCGAGGAAAGTCTATAGAGTTTTTCCAAAAAGTCTATAGAGTATTCCGAAAAAGTCTATAGAGTTTTTTCAGAAAGTCTATAGAGTTTTCTCGGACTGCATAGGACAAACGCTCCATTACCATCGGATAACAGGTTCGTTTCCTCGGTAGAAATTAGGACAAAGGTGCGCTGATGCGATGGCAGTAGATGAGAGGGTGCGCGCGGTTTGTATGTAAGGGGGATCGCAGCTTAGCGGAATTAATCAGAACGAATTGGGAGCTATCGGCTCTTCCCTGATAAGTTCTTATTGGCTCCGATTAGTTCTGATAGGCTTCGGTAGTAAAAAACCGGCTCGAAAGGTGCGCAGCTGTGGGACGATGTGCGCCCATCTAATGGAAGAAATTAGGGTGATGACGGGGCGGGGTAGGTATGGGCACGGATGGCTCGTTGCCGAAAGCTTCGGGGTGGATCGGGTATGAGCTGAGGAAGCTCTGTATAAGAAAGGTCTGATGGGAGAGTGGAGCGTATCGGACTCGAACCGATCACCTCGACACTGCCAGTGTCGCGCTCTAGCCAGATGAGCTAACGCCCCTCGGATAGGTACATGCCGTTACCGACACGCGTGGCAAAGGTAGCAAAAGAATAGATAATTCGCTACTTTTGCCCCTCGCAAAGCGTACTTTGCGATAGGTAGGGATAAAATAGCAATGAACCCAAACAAAATAGAGGATATACGGAAGGAATTTCCCATATGGAGCCAAGCGCCCGCGCCATTTATCTATTTCGATAGCGCAGCCACTACACAAAAGCCCCGCTGCGTGATCGATAGCCTTTCGGAAGCATACCAAACCTGCAACGCAAATGTGCACAGGGGTACTTATCGGATGAGCCGTGAAGCCACCGAACGGCACGAAGCGGCACGCAAGCGAATAGCGGATTGGATCGGCGCCGCTCCCGAGGAGGTGATCTTTACGTCCGGAACAACCGCCTCACTCAATATGGTTGCCTATACGTATGGAGAGATGGTTCTGCAAGAGGGCGATACGGTGGTCACAACGCTGATGGAGCACCATTCCGATTTTATTCCCTGGCAGCAGCTGGCGCTACGCAAAAAAGCGTCCTTTTGCGTCGTTCCGCTTACAGCAAAAGGAGAGTTGGATCGCTCCGCATTTACGGAGCTTCTTGCCCGAAAGCCCAAGATTGTTGCCTTAGCGCACGTAAGCAATGTGCTGGGAACCGTAAACCCTGCGAAAGAGCTGATTGCTGAAGCGCACAGAGCGGGGGCTGTGGTTGTATTAGACGGTGCACAGGCCATTGCGCATCGACCGGTTAATGTGAAGGAACTGGATGCTGATTTCTACGCATTTTCGGGTCATAAAATGTACGGACCTACCGGCATTGGCGTCCTTTATGGGAAGAAATCTCTGCTCGAAAAGATGCCTCCTTTCTTTTTCGGAGGGGAAATGATCGACAAAGTGACCATAGAACGAACCACTTTTGCCCCATTACCCTACAAATTTGAAGCCGGAACGCCGGACTTTATCTCGTCCGTTGCGCTCGCCTCAGCGGTGGATTTTATCGAAGGAATCGGTTTTGATGCCATAATGCAGCACGAACAGCATCTGCTTCAATGCCTTAACGACGGATTATCTACCATACCGGAGATCGAAATTCTGGGTACGGCGCCCGGAAAAGAGGCTGTGGTCACGTTCGTTTGTGATGGCGTTCACCCCTACGATTTAGGACTTTTATTGGACGAAATGGGCTTTGCCCTGCGGAGCGGTCATCATTGCGCCGAACCGCTTATGGAGGCTTGCAGCGTTAATTCCACGCTTCGCGCTTCCATCGGTATTTATAACACGGAGCAAGAGGTAAGCCAACTGGTAGCGGCTCTGCGCAGAGCCGTCTGTATGCTGCATCGTTAATGCTCGCCCCTACCTATATTGCGGACGGACTTACGGAAGCCGGATGCGACGAAGCCGGCAGAGGCGCCCTCGCCGGTGACCTATATGCCGCCGCCGTAGTATGGGACCCCGCCAAACCGCTCCCCGGGATTAACGATTCGAAGCAGTTAACCGCACGCAAAAGGGAGGAGCTGCGGCGCATTATCGAGCAGGAAGCAGTAGCATGGGCGGTAGGTGTGGCAACCATCGAGGAGGTGGATCGGTTCAATGTACTATACGCATCGTTCCTCGCAATGCATCGTGCCGTTAGCGCGCTCCGCATCGTGCCCCAACGGCTCCTAATAGACGGCAATCGCTTCACCCCGTATCCGGGCATTCCGCACCATTGCCTCGTCAAGGGGGATGCCACCTACGTTTCCATCGCAGCCGCCTCTGTTTTAGCCAAAACGCATCGTGATGCCTATATGCACCGCTTGGATGCCACGTATCCGCAATACGGGTGGGCGCACAACGCCGGTTATCCCACCAAGGCACACCGCTCGGCTATTGCAAAATACGGCTTATCTCCCTATCACCGCAAGACGTTTCATTGCCTGCCCGGGGAGCCTCTTTTTGACTCATCCGATAGAGTGGATTAGCGAGTCGCACCGTTCGCTCATAACGAGCCAAATGCTCTGCGCAAAAGGTATATACGTTTCGAATGAAAGGTATATACATATCGCCCGAAACCTATATACCTTTCCGATGAAACTTATATACCTATTTTCCCGAAGGATTACAGCAATCGATAAAGAGGAGCATAGCGGAGGAGCGAAAGCACGCCCCCACTGCCGAGGCGTGTCAGTCGTTTTGTACGGAAAGGGATACTCCGTAGAGCGTACCCACCGACTCTTTTAGGGATGGAACTTCCCGCTCCCGAAGCAATATGGTGAGGAGCGAACAGCCATCCTCATAGCCCTGCTCCACAATCTCGCCCCCGGCGGAGCGAATCCGATTCATCACAATTCCCGTCAGCTCCGGATTAAAGCGAACAAGTAACCGCGTTTTGAGTATAATTTCACGCTTGGATGCCGCCTCCAGCGCCATTCGGGCGGTTGTGCCGTACGTCTCGATAAGCCCGGAGGTGCCCAGTTTTACCCCGCCGAAATAGCGAACCACCGCCACAAGTACATCACTTACGTCAGCCGACAGTATAGCGCCGTAAATAGGTCGCCCGGCCGTTCCGCTCGGTTCTCCGTCATCGTTCATCCGATTCGGCTCTCGTTCGATCCCAATCGCATAAGCCCATGCCACGTGCGTAGCATCGTAAAACTGCTTTCGGAATGCAGCGATCAGCTCCTTTGCCGCAGCTTCGTCCGATACAGAACGGGCAAAGCCGATAAAACGGCTGCGTTGCGTGGTGTAACGCGCCTCGCTGCTTTGCTCAATCGTATAGTAACTATCTCTCAACGGCATACGAACCATAATAAGTAATCAACCCCCAAAAGGGAAAAAACCACGCTCACAAAGGAGAGGAAACGGCTCTGGACAAAAAAAAGAGGAAGCGGATAACCACCCATCCGCTTCCTCACTACCACCTTTTACCACTCAACAATTGGGGTGGCCAGTGGGACTCGAACCCACGACAACCAGAACCACAATCTGGTGCTCTACCAGCTGAACTATGACCACCATCACTGCTGCCCTCGGACAGCAATACCCCTATTGAGCGGTGCAAAGGTAGCGAATTCGTTTGACCCATCCAAATTCTGTAACTCACCTCTACCCTAACCAATTGGTATAGATATATGGCAGAGAGAATGCATTTCCTTTCGGCATTCATTTGCTATCTTTGCAGGAGGTGAGGAGGTGCAACAAAGCGCACTTCCGTAGCGGAAACGATGGCAGAAGCAGACGACAATAAGAAAGAAAAACTACGCAGCGCCGATACGCCTATGATGCGGCAGTTCTACCGCATTAAGCAGAAGTATCCGGATGCTATCCTGCTCTTTCGGGTGGGAGACTTCTACGAAACCTTTGCGGAGGATGCCGTGGAAGCGTCGCGCCTGCTGGGGCTTACCCTGACCAAACGGAGCAACGGCGGCGCCGCGGGGGTCGATTTGGCGGGTTTTCCCCATCATGCCGTGGATACCTATCTGCCCCGATTGGTGCGTGCCGGTAAACGTGTGGCGATATGCGATCAGCTCGAAGATCCAAAGCTCACCACCAAATTGGTCAAACGCGGTATAACTGAGCTGGTTACTCCCGGTACCGCCGTGGAGGAATCCGTATTGGAAAACAAGGAAAACAGCTATCTGGCTGCCATAATCGAGAATGAGAAGCAAAAACTCTACGGGGTTTCCTTTATGGATGTGTCTACCGGGCTCTACTTGGCCGCAGAGGGGAATATTGACTATATGCGCAAGCTTTTTGCCGCATATCGCCCTAAGGAGGTGATCGTTTCCTTCGCACTTCACGACCGTTTTACCGCACTTTTCGACTACGAAACCTTCCTCTACAAAGCGGACGATTGGTACTTTAACGAAAGCAATAACCGTGATCGGCTACTGCGCCACTTTAAGGTTCTTTCACTCAAAGGGTTCGGTTTGGAGGAATATCCCTTGGCAGCCACAGCCGCCGGTGCCGTGCTCAACTATTTGGACGTAACGCGCCACGGCAGTTTAGGGCACATCAATTCGCTCCGTCGCATCGATGAGTCGGACCGCATGCGTTTGGACGGCTTCACCGTCTATAGTCTCGAATTGCTCGAATCGATGCATCCGGGCGGCAAAAGCCTGCTTTCTGTTCTTGACGAGACAGTTACGCCGATGGGCGGGCGTTTGCTCCGCGAATGGGTTCGCTTCCCGCTAAAGAGCGTAGCCCCCATTCAGTGGCGGCAAAAGATAGTTGACTTCTTTTTCCGCAATACCGCTTCGTTGGAAACCTTCACCAATTCGCGCAGCGGCGCCACCCTTGTGGGCGATTTGGAGCGCACCGTGGCGCGCATTGCCATGCGTCGTACCAATCCGCGTCAGGTAGAGGCGCTTTGCAACGCATTGGAGGCGCTCGCGCCGCTTAAGGAGCAGCTCGTCGCCTCGGGCTGTGCCGAACTGACCGAAGTGGCGCAGCGAATCGACCCGCTCCCCGATCTTTCCGCGCGAATTCGCTATCAATTAGCACCGGATCCACCCGTAACCCCGTCCAAGGAACGGCATACCATTGCGGACGGATTTAACGAAGAACTCGACGATCTGAGGCGGCTTTCCGAGCACGGCAAGGAGTATCTGCTCGAAATGCAACAGCGCGAAAGCGAGCGCACCGGTATCGCCAGCCTCAAAATAGGCTTTAACAACGTTTTCGGCTATTACCTGGAGGTGCGCAATACCTATAAATCCAAGGTGCCGCCCGAGTGGATTCGCAAGCAAACACTCGTGAGCAGTGAGCGCTACATCACCGAGGAATTGAAGGAATACGAGGATAAGATCGTTGGAGCCGAGCAACGCATTCTGGAGCTGGAAACGCGCTTTTTCAGCGAATTGGTCGAAGCGGTTCAGCCTTACATCCAATCGCTACAGCAAACTTGTAGCGCCTTAGCGGTAATTGACGTGCTTGCCGCTTTTGCGGTAGTTGCATCCGAGTACGACTATCGTATGCCGATGGTGGACGACAGCTACCGAATCGATATCGTGGAAGGGCGTCACCCCGTGATTGAACGTCAGTTACCACCACACGAAGCCTATATCCCCAACACGGTGCATCTGGATAACGATGGCTGCCAAATTATGCTCGTTACGGGACCGAATATGAGCGGTAAGAGCGCACTCCTGCGTCAAACCGCGCTCATAACGCTAATGGCGCAAATCGGCTCCTTCGTGCCGGCGGATGCCGCATCCATAGGTATGGTGGACGCCATCTTTACCCGCGTTGGCGCATCAGACAACATTTCCTCCGGCGAATCCACCTTTATGGTCGAAATGCAGGAGGCGGCTAACATCATCAATAACCTCACGCCACGCAGCCTTGTGCTCTTTGACGAGCTGGGGCGCGGTACCAGTACGTTTGACGGTATCTCCATCGCTTGGGCAATTGTGGAATATCTGCACAACAGAGCCGGTTTGAAGCCCAAAACGCTCTTTGCCACGCATTACCACGAACTAAACGAATTGGCGGATGCGCTCCCTAATGTGTACAACTTTAATGTATCGGCCAAGGAGGTGGATGGGGAGATGATTTTCCTGCGCAAGCTGGTGGCGGGCAGCAATGAGCACAGTTTCGGTATCGAGGTGGCTAAGTTGGCGGGCTTGCCGGCACCCGTGGTGGCGCGCGCCAAGGATATATTGCGTTCGCTCGAATCTGAACGCGTGGGCGAAAACTTAGATGTAAAGCTGCCCAAAGGTGCTAAACGCAGCAATAAACAGCCTAAAACGCGCCGAGAAGATGGTTTCAGCCTATCGCTTTTCGATATATCCGATCCGCAACTGCTCGCTCTCCGCGACGAACTGCAGGCTACCGATATCAATTCCATGACACCCTTAGAGGCGCTTAACACGCTGAGCCGCCTGAAAGCGATCCTCAACAAATACTAACTGCGCCCTACCTTCGCCCCGACCGCGCCCTACCCTCGTCCCGACTACCCCCTCACCTCGCCCCGACCGCGCCCTACCTTCGCCCCAACTGCCCCCTACCTTCGCCTCAACTGCTCCCTTCCTTCGCCCCAACGCTCCCTACCCTCGTCCCGACTACCACCTCACCTCGCCCCAACGCTCCCCATTCAGCAGTGACAAACCGGCACCGTTCTCCGAGCAATACCGGCAACAACAGGACCACCGGTGGTACTAAAGCCACTACGAGCGGTCGGGTCCCTCACTCCGCCCATCCCGTCCCCAGCCCAATAGCCTGCGTACCGCCACCTGCCCCTAACCATACAACAGCCCCCTCCGCTGCGCACCTGCTCCCCCGCACCTGCGTACTGCCGCCTGCCCCTAACCATACAACAGCCCCCTCCGCTGCGCACCTTCTTCCCCACACCTGCGTACTGCCGCCTGCCCCTAACCATACAACCACCCCCTCCGCTGCGCACCTGCTCGCAAGAGCCTGCGTACCGCCGCCTGCCCCTAACCATACAACAGCCCCCTCCGCTGAGCACCTGCTCCCCCGCACCTGCGTACTGCCGCCTGCCCCTAACCATACAACAGCCCCCTCCGCTGCGCACCTGCTCCCCCACACCTGCATACTGCCACTCCCGCGCCTCCGTACTGCCGTAACCCTTTCTTCGTAGCTTCTCAAGCGGTTCTACGTACTTTTTCAATCATTTGTACGTATCTGTTCGATGAATCCTTTTAATGATTTATACAAATCGTTTAAAGGGTTTATACGCGTACTTTAAATGATTTGTACAAATTCTTTAAACGATTTATCGAGTAGCTCTATAGCAACGGTTGAGAAGCTACGAAGAAACCGCCGAGCTTGTACGTACAAACGGTTACGCACCTATGTATAAGTGGGGGCAAAGGTGCGCTGCGGAGGGGGCGTGCGTATGGGTGTAGGTGGGCGAAAGTTCGTAGGCGCGGGGCGGGGGTGCGCTGCGGAGGGCGCGTGCGTATAGGTGTGGGTGGGCGCAAGTTCGTAGGAGTGGGGGCGGGGGTGCGGAGATGTGTGGAGGAAGGTGCGCTGCGGAGGTGGTGTGCGTATGGATGTTGGTGGGCGCAAGTACGCTCAAACGTGGGCAGGGGTGCGCTGTGGAAGGCGCGTGCGTGTGGGTGTGGGAGGGGACAAGTTCGTAGGCGCGGGGACGAAGGTGCGCAGCGGTGGGGGCGTGCGTATGGGTGTGGAAGGGCGAAAGTTCGTAGGCGCGGGGGCGGGGGTGCGGAGATGTGGGGAGGAAGGTGTGCTGCGGAGGGCGCGTGCGTATGGATGTGGGAGGGCGCAAATACGCTCAAACGTGGGCGCGGGTGCGGAGAAGTGGGGGCAGGGGATGGGTGGGGGCGAGTGGTACGTCCGTAGGAGGGTATCAGAAGTTATCGGAACCAATCGGAATTTATCGGAGGAAATCGGATATCTTCCGATAAGTTCTGATTGACTCCGATAAGTTCCGATCAACTCCGATGGGAAAATATTAGTACAAAGGTGCGATGCGGTGGGGTCGCGGGATGGGTGTGGGAGTGAGAAAGTGTGTAGGCGCGGGGACAAAGGTGCGCTGCGGAGGGGGCGTGCGTATGGGTGTGGGTGAGTGCAAGTACATAGGCGCGGGAGCGCATTTACGCACATACGTGGGCGAAGGTGCGCTGCAGTGGGGGCGCGGGATGGGAGGGGGCGTGCGGTAAGTTTGCAGGGGTTTATCAGAATTTATCGGAACCAATCGGAATTAATCGGAGGAAATCGGATATGTTCCGATAAGTTCTGATTGACTCCGATAAGTTCCGATCAACTCCGATAGGGAGGAGTTACGGTACAAGTACGCACATACGTGGGCGGGGGGGGCGCTGCGGTGGGGGCAGGCGTATGGGTGTGGGAGGGCGCAAGTACACTCAAACGTGGGCGGGGGTGCGAAGATGTGTGGAGGAAGTTGCGCTGGTGTGGGGGCGCTGGTGTGGTTAGGGGAAGGCTAAGGTACGCTGCGGGGGCGACATGCGTATGGGTGTGCGGAAGTACGTACAAACGGTTGCGCATATTCGTATATATTGGGGCGCAGGTGCGGGGGCGCGAGGGCGTAACAATATCTTCACAATTATGTAACAGCAGAGTAATAGCTATCGGCTAATATTGCAGCGTGATTGGAATCGTATAGTGTTTCGGTCACGGATAAGGAGGCTCGGGTTGACGGAACGCGGTTCGTTCAGCAAGAGCAAACGTAATAGAAACGGGACGGTCGGGAGCGACTGTTCGCAAAAGAGAGAAAAACGAAATGAAAGGAATTCGACTCGGCAGGCACGGCAGTATAGCTCTGTTAGCCACATTAGCACTGCTTTCGGCAGGCACACTCATCACCTCGTGCCGGAACAACGGAAGTGCGGATAGTTTGGATGCGGCGGGTGCCACATTTCCACTACCTTACTACAACGTAATATTCAAAAAGTATCAGGTACAGAAGGGAGTGCGCATCAATTACGGAGCATTGGGCAGTGGCGGCGGTATCCGTAGCCTCACGGATCGCGTGGTGGACTTTGCGGCAACCGATGCCTTCCTCACGGACGACGAAATGAGCGCGCTGCCCGCCATCGTACATATCCCCACCTGCATGGGTGCCGTGGTGGTAGCGTACAATTTGCCGGAAGTGAGCGGCTTAAAGCTCACCGGCGCGCTGATAGCAGATATCTACTTGGGACGCATCACGATGTGGAACGACCCGGCGATCAAAGCAATCAACGAAGGGATATCGCTTCCGAACAAGAAAATATCACCGGTTTATCGCGCAGATGGTAGTGGAACGACCAACGTGTTCAGTAACTATCTGAGCAAAGTGAGCGAAGAGTGGCAAAACAGCGTTGGGAGCGGCAAGTCGCTCAAATGGCCTATCGGCTTGGCGGCAAAGGGCAATCCGGGCGTTGCCGGCGTAATTAAGCAGACGGACGGCGCCATCGGCTACATCGGCAGCGAGTACAGTTTTTCGTTAGGTATGCCCACGGCAGCCATTCTCAATAGAGCGGGCAACTACATCAATCCTTCGTTGGAATCGATATCGGCTGCTGCTGAGGGCGATCTGCCTGCCGATACGCGTACGATGATTACCGATGCCGATGGAGCGAATGCCTATCCGATCAGCTGCCTTACGTGGCTCATTCTGTACAAAGAGCAGAAGTACGACAAACGCAGCGCAGAAAAGGCTCAGGCCACGGTGGATTTCGTCCGCTGGATGTTAGGCGATGAGGCACAAAAGGAGACAACAAACGTACATTTTGCGCCACTGCCGGCTCAATTAAAGGCAAATGCGCTCGCACAGATAGAAAGTGTTACGTACGATGGTAAGCCGCTATCATCGTCGGAAAAGGCAAAATAATAGCATAACTCTGTATCGATAGGTACCCTTGAATCCGAGATGGTGAAAAACCAAAACCTTGCTTTTTTCTATTCCTTGGCAGTTTGGGTAAGTTGCGTGGCTCCTGATTTCTCTATAGGAAGCGTGGAGCGCGCCTCTTGCCGGCTGCCCTTTGGCTCCGATTACGGTACAAATCTATGGTACGCACACTAACTTCGGCCAAAGCGGCATCGGCTCGTTGGGACCGGTTCTTCCGCATATTGTTGCAAGGGGCAGGATACTTTATGCTGGCGGTTGCAGTTGCGCTCATCATTAGTTTGGTGCTGCAGAGCCTTCCTGCCTTTAAGCAATTCGGTTTTTTTCGGTTCCTCAGCTCTGCAGAATGGAATCCAACGGCGGGAAGCGAGCAGTACGGCGCGCTCACCTTTATCGTGGGAACGGTGATCACCTCCGTGCTGGCGCTCATTTTCTGTATACCTTTTTCGTTGCCGGTGGCTCTGTTCACGGGCGAGTACTACAAGGGACGGCGCGTGGCGCGGATCGTTTCCTCGCTTACGGATCTGCTGGCGGGAATACCCTCTATTGTATACGGATTATGGGGCTTCTATACATTGCGGCCGATTATCGATACTTTAGACGGACCCAATCACAACGGCTACGGCATACTTACCTCATCGCTCATTCTTGCGCTGATGATTATTCCCTATGCCTCATCATTGAGCAGCGAATTTATCAAACTGACGCCCAAAGGACTTAAGGAAGCGGCATATAGTTTAGGCTGCACGCGTACGGAGGTAATATGGCGCGTAATGCTGCCTGCATCGCGTAGCGGTATAGCCGCCGCCTATATCCTTGCGCTCGGGCGCGCCTTGGGCGAAACAATGGCGGTAACGATGCTCATCGGAAATACGGATCAAATGCCCACGTCTCTGCTGGATACGGGGCAAAGTATGGCAAGTTTGATTGCAAACCAGTTTGGCGAAGCGCAGGGCCTTAAGTTGAGCAGTTTGATGGCTATAGCGCTATCCCTTTTCCTCATTACCGCCATCATCAACGCAATAGCCAAATTAGTGCTCAAAGAAAGAAAGTAACACAGCGATGCAACCCATACGTTTGAAAAATCAAAAGATGCGTTCGCGAGGGGACAAATTGTTCTTTGGCACGAATGTTGCACTTACGTTTATAACGGTACTGCCGCTGTTCCTCATTGTAGGCACGATAATCCTCAAAGGGGTGGGCCAGATCAACTGGAGCTTCTTCACGGAGCCGTCGCCCACAGCGGTAGATGCAATGATGGCAAAGATGCAAGCCGACCGCGTAGTAGGGGAACGCGTTGTGTTGCCCGGAGGGATTGCCAACGGAATAGTGGGCACGCTCCTGATGGTAGTAATAGCTTCGCTCATCGCCATCCCCTTAGGCGTGCTGGGAGGTATATACCTATCGGAGGCTCACGGCAGCAAAATGGCGTCGGCGGTGCGCTTTATCACCGATTTGATGCAGGGAACGCCCTCCATCGTATTGGGGATAATTGTATACATATGGGTGGTGGTGCCGCTCGGCAATTACTCCGCCTTGGCGGGCGCTGTATCCCTTGCCATAATGATGTTGCCGCTGATTGTGCGCTCCACGGAGGAAACGCTGCTTCGGCTCCCTAAGTCGATGAAGGAATCGGCTCTCGCTTTGGGCACTTCCTATAGAGCTACCGTGCTGAAAGTGCTGCTTCCTTCCGCTTCCGGGGGACTTTTGACCGGAATCCTGCTTGCCGTTAGCCGAATTATCGGGGAAACGGCTCCGCTGATGATGACCGCCTTGGGCAGCACGCATATAAGTTGGGATTTGATGACCCCATCCTCCGCCGTACCTCTACTGATTTGGGAGTTCTACAACGACCCCAACCTAATAGATATGATATGGAGCAGCTCCCTCTTCCTATTAGTACTGGTGCTGACTCTGAACATAATTGCTAAACGAATAGCCGCCAAACGAGCCATATAAACATTATGAATATAACGGATAATCCAACAGCGGACGCACAGGCCCCCCCTATAACCGATGTGGTTACAAGGGAACATCCCGCAAACGACGAGCTTTTGATCCGGATCGAAAACCTATGCGTTTCGTACCAACCGGGGAAGAATGCCGTGGAAAATGTATCCGCCAACATATATGATCACGAGATAACCGCCATAATGGGCCCCAGCGGATGCGGCAAAAGTACGCTGCTGCGCGCCATTAACCGGATGCATTCGCTCTATAAGGATATCAGCGTGACCGGAAAGATCTATATCAAAGACGAAGATATAACCGAAAAAGAGCCGATGGTAGTGCGCCGTATGGCGGGAATGGTATTCCAACAGCCCAATCCCTTCCCTACGATGAGCATTGCGGATAACGTAATGGCGGGCTATAAGCTCAACGGCATAAAGGTATCTAAGGAGAAACGGAGCGAAATACTCGAACAAAGCCTCAAAAGCGTGGCTCTGTGGGACGAAGTGAAGGATACATTGGACAAAAAGGGCTCGTTCCTATCCGGCGGTCAGCAGCAAAGGCTTTGCATCGCTCGTGCTATGGCTCTGCGCCCGGATGTACTGCTGATGGACGAACCCACCAGTGCTTTGGACCCAATCGCCACCAAACGTATAGAGGAACTCATCCTTGAACTGAAAAAAGAGATCGCCATCGTTATCGTAACCCACAATATGGGTCAGGCGGCCCGTATATCGGATCGATCCATGTTTATGTACCTCGGCAAACTGATCGAATACGACTATACGGACAAAATGTTCACCAATCCTGCCGATAAACGTACCGAGCAATACCTAACGGGGCAATTCGGTTAATGCGTATATTTGCCGGAGAGAGCCTCAATGTATGTATAGAACAAAATAGACTAACCACAGTTACAATATGTCCGGACTACAATCCAATTTAGAGCGTCAGCACGTATTGATCAGGGAAAACTTCAATGTGCTCTCAAAGATAGTAAAGCAACAGGCGCTTTTGGTACGCGCCTTGTTCAATCGCGAGGCAACGCGACGAGAAAAGGACGCCGAAATGGAAACAAACGAAACCGTTATCGATAGCTTGGAAGTGAAGATACGTACCGAAGTGATCAACGGAATTGTTCTCTATACGCCTCGCGCTGCCGAAAGCCGGCAGATGTTTGCCTACATCGATATAACCGGGTTCCTCGAACGCATTGGTGACCTTTTGCACAATATCGGCAAAATGAGCGACCAAATAGTGTACGAAACCGAGCCCGCATTACAAATTGTGCCCCGTTTATCCCGACAATTGGACTTAGTTAGTAAGATGACGGAAGATTCCATCGTAGCCTTTACCCTAGGAGATAGCGATCTGGCGCGCGACGTGATTACTCGCGATTTGAGCATTGATGCCGAACACAGAAGCATTTGTGATGATCTTCCCGATCTGATTGATAAAGGGGACAAATCGCCCGCCTCCATCCGTACCGCGCTGATACTAAACACCATCTCGTACAATATCGAACGAATTGGCGACAACGCAACCAACGTAGCGGAATCAGCTATATACCATTCCGAAGGAAAGAATGCCCGCCACGTGGATTTGTTCCCGCAAAAAGATAACCAATAGGTATACATCAATGGCAAATACAAATAATGAGAAAGAGCGCTTCTGTATCCTTATCGTGGACGATGAGGAGGATTTGCGCGAAATACTCACCTTTAACTTAGAGAGCCAAGGGTACCTAATTGCCTGCGCCGCCTCTGCCGAAGAGGCTTTGGCTAAGGATTTAACCAAGTTTGATCTGCTACTACTGGACGTAATGATGCCCGGAATGAGCGGATTCAAGCTCGCCGAGGTAATTCGCAAGGAGCGAAAGCTCACAATGCCCATAATCTTTCTCACGGCAAAAGATACCGAAAACGACCTGCTCACAGGGTTCAGCCTCGGAGCCGATGACTATATATCCAAACCTTTTAGCGTAAAAGAGCTGCAAGCGCGTGTACACGCCGTGCTCAATCGGGCTAAGGAAGGAATGCCTGCACACGAAGCCAATAGCGGAAAGATCTGTGTAGGCGATTTGGAAATAGATCTAATGACAAAGCGCGCCATGCTTAATGGTGACGATATGATCCTGACCAAAAAGGAACTCGAAATACTGACCCTTCTCGCTTCCCAGCCGGAGCGCGTCTACTCCCGTAACGAAATTTTGGATAAAGTATGGCGCGAAGAAAGTTACGTAATGGAGCGCACGGTGGATGTGCATATCACTCGGCTGCGAAAAAAGCTGAAAGGCAGCACAATTTCCATCGTTAACCGAAGCGGATTCGGCTACTGCCTTTCCGATAGGGACGATGAGTCGGACGGCGATAACTAATCCGGTATTTCTCTATCATTATGCGTTTTAACTACCGAACACGGGCAACTCTATTCTCAACCGTAATATTTGCAGCTTTTGCCACTGCTATTGTTATTTTCCACCACAATGAGGAAAAGCGTTTACGTACCGAGGCTCTCTACAGCAAAATGGAGGGTTACAACGATCAAATTGATGCTTTTATTTGCGAATGGCGCAACGGATCGAACAAAACCGATTCACTTTTTTCCGCAAATGAAGCCATGCCTACTGCGGAACGTTTCGCTTTTATGGGGAAACTACTACCCGATTCACTCCGTTTTACCGTTATTTTAACCGATGGGACCGTTATTTTTGATAACGAAAAGCATAACGGCGAGATGGAAAATCACTTCGAACGCCCCGAAATTGTACAGGCACGCATCAGCGGTACCGGCTTCAGCAGCCGAAACAGTGCCACCATTGGGCGCGAAATGTTCTATTTTGCCAAAGCCTATCCCGATTATTTTGTACGAACCGCGCTCCCCTACGAGATAAAATATAGGGGAATAACCGCTTCCGACAGCCCATATTTGTACGTTATCCTTGCACTTTCCCTATTCGCCTTTTTAGCGGTTTTTCTCTTTACGGATCGGCTTACTAAGTCGCTTCAGGCGTTACAAAACTTTGTAGCCAGCGCCAATGAGAAAGGCAACTTTGATGATAATGCCGAGTTTCCGCAAACCGAATTGGGCGAATTGGGCGAACAGATCAAAACTACGTTCCGCCAAATTGAGCGCTACAACCGCGAAGCCAAGGAAGAACGCGAGAAGCTGCTCAGCCATTTCTCCCATAGCGAGGAGGGCGTTGCCTTTTTTAACGAACGAAACGAATATATCTATGCCAACAGCCACTTCGTTCAGCTACTGAACGGTATGCTGGACGAGCCCACGTTTATCATTGATTCCCGCATCTTGGAAGCACCGGAGCTCACGCCCGTAAAGCGTTTCGTGGCGCAAAAGGAGGAATCGCTCATCAAATACAAGGTAGAGAAAGAAAACCGACACTTTGAAGTTCGCGTGCAACGCTTCCCAGACGGAAGTTTCGAAATTGTGCTGACCAACATTACCAAAACCGAACAGAATCGCCGGCTCAAATACGAAATGACCAACAGCATAGCACACGAATTGCGCACGCCGGTAAGCTGTATTCGCGGTTACATCGAAACGCTTCTCTCGGGCGTTCCCCTCACCGAGGAAAAACGCACCTACTTTTTGCAACGTAGTTACTCGCAGCTGCTCCGCTTATCCGAGCTGATCAGCGACGTATCTACTATCAATAAATTAGAGGAGGCGGGCGATCTGTACCCCAAAGACTCGGTCCGCCTGCACGATGTAGTAGCGGAAGTGTACACCGACTTGGAGGAACGGCTTAAAACGGCGCACATGACGCTCAAAAACCGCCTTCCTGAGGATCTAACCGTATACGGCAATTATTCGCTTCTCTACTCGATTATCCGCAATCTAACCGAGAACAGCATCAAATATGCAGGCGACGGCTCCACCATTGAGGTGCTCCGCACAATGGAGGACGATAACTTCCACTACTTTATCTTCTCGGACAACGGCGTCGGTGTAAAGGATAAGGCGAATATCGACAAGATTTTCGACCGCTTCTACCGTATGGGCGAAGGACGAAGCCGCTCCGATGGAGGCAGCGGATTAGGCCTCTCCATCGTTAAGAATGCCGTTCTCTTCCACGGCGGCGAGATACAGGCAAAAGAACGTACGGGCGGCGGACTGGAAATATTCTTCTCTATTGCCAAAGCGGGGGCAGATGCTGCGGCACAAGAGACTGCGGAGCAATAAGCCATCCTTTTCTTTTCCTAAATAGGTATATACCTTTCATCTGATAGGTATATACCTTTTGTTTTATAGGTATATACCTTTCGATCGAAACATCTATACCTTTCGTCGAGGAGGAATAGACCAGGTACTAAGAGGCAGGCATCGTTTAGCGGCGCGCCAGGCTTCGGTCGTAGCGAACGGCAAAGTGAACGAGGAAGAGCAAATAACCGATTTGCTCCACAACCTGATAGGCAAAGAAAATAATTAGAAACGTTTTGAACGAATCGGTTTGGAAGGCACTGAGGATCACCACCGTACGGGCAACGAGCATAATGAGCTCGGCGGTCATATGGGCACGCTGTTTCCCAAAGATATCGGGCAACACATTGAGGATTGCCACCGCAAAGTTGGGCACCTTGGAGGGGAGCATCAAGCGAATAACCAATGCGGAAAGAAGCCATTTATCGCCCACAACAAGGCTCACTAACCCATCCATCAGCGGCCACAAAAGGGCGGCAGCGGGCAATCCGATAAGGAATACCGCTAAGAGCAAGCGACGGATCAGCGCGCGGAGCGGTTGTTTCAGCTGCACGGCTCGGCTCATTCGCTCAAAATAGACGCTCCCCACCGCTCTGTTCAGCACGTTGAGCGGTCGCGCACAAAGCATCACCGCCATCGTAAAGATGCCCACTTCCGCCACGGTAAAGTGCACCGGTAGGAGCAACACCACAATGTTGGCGAGCAGCGTATCGGTAAGGATTTGGAAAATACCGTATCGGGGGAAGCGGTGCCAACGCTTCATTAGGTGCCGTTCCGCGCTGCTAATGCGGAATAATCGGGGTAAAAAGGTGTGTAAGGAACGAACCAATTGCCTGCCACCCAGCACAATCCACGAAAAAAAGAGTGAGAGTAATGCCGATAAAATCAGGCAAAATGTGGTAGGCGCAGCCAGACCCGTGAGCACTTTGAGCAAATTGTTGCCAATGCCCTGCGTAGCTTGCGCCCAAGCCAAACGCTTGTATCGTTTGCGCCGAAGCGTATAAAGCGTGAACGCCTCGTTACCTGCCTGCAACAAAACGTATAGAGGAAGGAGAAGCAGTAGCGCGGAAAGCGGATTCGGTACCGGTGAAAAGTATACAAGAAGCACTATCGCGCTGAGGCAAAGTGATGTCAGGAGCGCCAACTTCAGTGCTAAGCGTAACAAAAGCGGTGCTTCCTGTTCGGAAGGCGTTACCACTATAGCTTGCTCAAATCGCCCTGATGCCGCCACGGAGATTAGTCCGCCCCAAGTGAGGAAAAGCCCCAATTGCCCCATCGTATGCTCATTATACAAACGACCGATCAGCACAAGCAGTAGCAAAGCCACTACCTGCACGGAGGCTCCGGAGGAAAGGAGCTTAAAACTATCCCGTACAATGCCCCGATTCGGGGCTCCGTTTGCGCCGTTTTGAGGCACGATTTCGCCCTTAAGGTAGCTCTAATTCGCGCCCCGTAAAGGCACCTGTTTCAAATCCGCGGGCAAAAGCTTCCATGCGTTGTTGCGATGTGCCGTGCGTAAACGACTCGGGAACCGCGTAGCCCTGAGCCTTCTTTTGCAGCGTATCGTCGCCAATTGCTTCAGCGGCACGGAGTGCTTCCTCCAAATCACCGCTTTCAATAGCGATAATGCCTAATCGTTGCGCATTATTTGCCCATACGCCGGCGAGATAATCGGCATTCAATTCCATCTGCACGCTATACCGATTGAACTCAGTCTCAGAGAGTTGTTGGCGAAGCCGATTAAGCTTATCGCTCAGCCCGAGCAAGTTCTGCACGTGATGCCCTACTTCGTGCGCCGTTACGTATGCCATCGCCAAATCGCCGGGCGCGTGGAATCGATTGGAAAGTTCGTGGAAAAAGTTCATATCGATGTATACTTTTTCATCGGCAGGACAGTAAAACGGCCCCACTTGTGCGGTGGCGCCGCCGCAACCACTGTGTACTTCGTCGGTAAACGCTACCAAGGTCGGTTTCCGATATGCGGCGCCGCGTTCGCGAAAAAGCGTACTCCACACATCGTTACAGCTATTAAACACGAGAAGAGTAAAGTCCTTTAGCTCCTCATTTTCGTGCATTCGTGTAGAATCGATCGTCTCTTCGCCGCCTTGGGTCGACACGATTTGACTCAATCGTGAGGGGTTAATTCCGAAAAATAGTGCCAAAAGGACGATCGCTACCGAACCTATTCCGCCGCCGAGGGCTAATCCGCGGCGAGACGAACGCCCGCGCCGATCCTCAAAATTGGAGGTACTTCGATTGGGTTTTATCCATTTCATACCGATATGCTATTCTAATGGTTCCGATTGAGTGAGTGCTTGCGTGAAACGACGCCTGAAAGCCTCCTCTAACTGCTGTTTTACTAACTCAATGCTCGTATTCACGTGCATCTCATGTTGCATGGAAGTAACGCCTTTATCCGTAAATCCGCACGGATTGATCAGGTTAAAGTAGTTCAAATCGGTAAACACGTTCAGCGCTATGCCGTGCATCGTGATGTAACGGGATGCATACACGCCTACGGCACATATCTTGCGAGCGCCGAGCCCGTGTGCATCAATCCACACACCGGAGGCACCTTCCAGCCGTTCGCCACGGATGCTGTTCACCAAAAGAGTATCGATAACGCACTGCTCCAATAACCATATGTACTGCTTTATACCGATGTGGAACTGCGAAAGATCGAAGATTGGGTACACTGTGAGCTGACCCGGGCCGTGAAACGTTATATCGCCTCCACGCTCAATATGGAGCAGTTCGATGCCCTCTTTAGCCAAACGATCGCGCGACACTAATAGGTTGGCGTCTTTCCCATGCTTTCCGAGGGTGAAAACAGGGTCATGTTCGCAAAATAGTAGGTGATTGGTGGGGCGCAACCCACGCTGTTTTGCCTCCAAAGCTTGGGTAAAAAGCTCCTTTTGCAGTGCATATGCCTCCCGATAGGGGATATGCTTCAGATCGTGAAACTTATAGGGTTCCACGCATCCCAGGGGATGTTTGTCGGAAGGCACCTCTTCGTAATAGGCATCGCGTCCGTTACTTTCGGGATGCCGGATTAGGGTTAGCCCGTCATAGGATGGAGCAACTCCCTCAGGCAGAAGCTGTTTCAGCTCATTATGTAGAGGTGCGTGATGTGAAAGATGTATAATATAGGTTTGCTTGGCACGGATGCGTTTCGCAATGGCAAGGGCATCTTCAATAGTTTGATGCGAGCCGTGCGGCTTCGTATAGCGTAGTGCGTTGATAAAGAATAACTTCGGATGCCCCGCCAAAGCGAGTTGTTCGTCGGAAATGCTCTTCAAATCGGTAAAAAACACGAAGTCGTTTATCCGAAAACCCAGTATCGGCAGCTTGCCGTGAAGCAACTCAATCGGCGTAACGGATAGCCCTTCCACGCAAAAAGGTTCCTTTCCAATCGGAATAAGTTCCAATCGGGGCGTACCGGGGTAGGGATGTGCGCCAAAGTAGTAGTGGAGCCGATAGCGAATGGAATCGAGCACGCGCTGCGAGGCGTATATCTTTATGGTACGGCGCCAGGCGAGCGTTCTGAGGTCATCAAGCCCTCCGATGTGGTCATAATGCTCATGTGTCAGCAAAATGGCATCGATGCGGTCGATGCCGGCAGCAATGGCTTGCGCCCGAAAGTCCGGACTACAATCGATAAGTATCCGCTTATTTTCGTCGGTAGTAAGGAGCGCCGAGGTGCGCGTACGCTTATCGTGCGGATCCCGGCTTAGACAGGTGCTGCAGTAACAGCCTATTTCGGGCACACCGGTACTGGTTCCCGAGCCCCAAAGCATTACTTCGCGCAGCGTAGCCATAGCTTATTTTTCGCTTATATACAGGGTGTTATGAGATGTAACGAACCTCCGGATTTAAGCGAACATCGAATTTTTCCTGAACCGTGTTCGCTACGAAAAGCGCAAAATCGGCAATTTCACTACCGGATGCATCCGCATAGTTCACGAGCACAAGGGGTTGCTTATGCCACGTACCCACGGCGCCTTTGCGAAATCCCTTTAATCCGCTCCGGTCAATGAGCCATGCAGCCGACAGCTTTACCCCCTCTTTTGCCGGATAATGGGGCATATCGGGATAAGCGGCAAGCAGAGCGTTGCAGCGCGCTTCCTCTACTACGGGGTTCATAAAAAAGCTACCCGCATTGGGATAGGTATGGTAATCCGGCAATTTGGCGTTACGTATTTCCACCACCGCTCGGCGTACTTCAGTCGGCGTGGGCATTTGTTCGCCAAAGAACTGACGGAGCGCCGCGTAGCTCAGATTAGGATTAGCTTCCGTTTGTAGGCGGTAAGTGACGTGCGTTACTACATGGGAGGCGGCTTCCTGCCGTTTGAACAGGCTTTTCCTATAGGCAAAAGCACACTCCTCACGGCTAAAACGATGCACTTTACCGTCCTTTAGGTCGACAGTCTCTACCGAATCGATAATTTGCGATACTTCCGCTCCGTAGGCACCTATGTTTTGTACCGCGGATGCTCCTACGGTTCCGGGAATTCCGGATAGGTTTTCCGCACCGAAAAGCCCCTTTTGGAGCAATATTTCGACCAAATCGTCCCACACCACGCCACTACCCACGCGCACCAAACGCGTGCTACCCTCATCGGCAATCTCCTCAACGGAGTTAATGCGCGAATAGAGCACTGCGCCGGAGTAATTCCCCGTAAACAACAAATTGGTTCCCTCCCCAATGGTGATAAAGGGGAGGGAAGCAAAATATTCGTCCTTAGCGAGGGTCTGAAGATCCGCTACGCTGTCAAACGCTATCCACCAATCGGCATACGAATCGGTACGAAAACCGGTATGCTCCTTCAGCGAATAGTGCCGAAGGATCTCCATTTATCGGTCTATTTCAAGGAGCCATGCGTCCGGATAACGTTCGCGGAGCACATCACGGCTGCTTACTGCCTGATCTCTGGTGGGGAAGCTTGATGCAATTACACGCAGCATACCCATTTCATTCTTCACCAAAACGGCGTGATAGCCCATTCCTTCCACTTCCGCTTTACGCCCTCGCGCGTTGGTGGGGTTGCTGAAGCTGCCTACTACTACGCTATAACGCTGCACGAGGGACTGGTCTTCTCCTTCAACGGCAGAGAAGCGTTCCTTCCGAACGGTTACATCCGCTTCAGCGGGCTTGGATACAATCACGTCTTCCTCTTCTACTTCGGGAGCCGTTGTGCTCTGATTGTTCTGAGCAATTTCACGTTGCTTTGCCTGTTCGTAAACCTGACGGTACGCGCTTTGTTTGGGCTTACAGCCTACAAAACAGAGAGCTACCAACAGAGTGGATAATAGAATTACTGACTTTCTCATTGTTCTGTTCGATTTTACTGCCTACTTCTTGATCTTTTTCTACTCAAACTATAGCCCGGATCTGCCCGCTTGGCTCACCGAGCGGAAGGCACCTTGGCAACTGCCGAAGTGTGCCTTCGCTACAAAGATAATCTCTTTTCGTTAATCTGAGCATATCCGAGCCGTTTCTTCCCTACCTACCCCCCTGCCGAAACCTATATACCTTTTACTCGAAACGTATATACCTATCGCGGAGCCCTTATGCTAAATCTATTATTTAGGTTCGAATCGTTAGGATTCAATAGCCTAATGAGTGATAAAATGAGTAGGTAATGATTTAGTAACCTATATTCAACAATGATACACAACGCTTTGCAATACTTGAACAACCTGCTTGAAAATAAGGGCATATCGTGATTTTCTATAAATTATTTTCGTAAAGCCGTCCATTGTTAGTGGCAAAGGTAGTTCTGGGGTTACATAAACAAAAAAGGTCGGTGCGGCAAGCCGTTTAGACGACAATCTCCACACTTTCATTTCATATACGTGGTATTCTCACGAAAAACCTTGTTTAGCCTAAGCCCTACCTTTCACGCCGCTAAAACGAAAACGACCAAATCGACGGAAAGACATACAAAAATACGGATATGCAATAGGCAGAAAAAATGGAAACTCAACTCCCTCTCCTCTGTAATCCGCACAAAATCAGACAAGATGATTAAACCCGAAGTAAGGGAGAGACAAATAATCGTTTAAGAAGAATGGTGCTTCGGACGAACAAAGAAAGAAGCAAAGAAACGCAGATGAAAAACGCCTCGCCACTTCTGACAGTAAGTTGAAACGGCTTTGAATTGAAAAAAAACGAGAGGGCAGTTTGCAGTCTGTACTCTCTCGTTTTACTGTTATTCTGAGATAAGGAATTTATTCCTCTCCCTTATACTTAGCGATGAGTTCTTTTAACATAGAAAGTATGTCATCAAGGGAAATGCCACTGCGCTCGCTCATCATAGCGATGGTTGCTTTAGGAACGATAATGCGTGCGAGAGGTGAATTGAGCATTTTAAAAGCAGAATTCATGCTTGGCAAATCTTGCCGTAGCTTTGGGTAGATTTTGAACAAATCCTGTAAGCGAGTATTGGCAGAGAGTTCTATTTTCGAGCCATCTCTTGTAGCAGACGTATCGTCCGGAGTAGACTTTTTCGCCTCCATTGGTTTTACTCCTTGCATGTCATTTGACCACATCAGCAACGTACGTGAACCTTGAAGCCCACGAATACGACTACAATCTTGCATCATTTCGAGTACTCCCCTGAATCGTCCTTCTGAATCACGCACAGCAACATAATAAATATAGATGAACACGCCGGGTTTGTTAATCCAAAAATCCACACTATCCTGCTCACCTGAGCGGAATTTGGCAATGATTTCCTCAACGAGGTGGACACTGGTGCGCGGATGGCAGTTCTTCACATCACGTCCGATAACATTCTTGCTACGTGGGAAGACGCGGTGGTCGGTATCTGAATAGAAGCGAACGAGTTCGTTTTCATCTACATAAGATATATCTACAGGAAGATGCTTGTAAATGAGGTTGATTTGTTCGAGGGAGAGTTTGCCTGTTGTAACGTCGAAAACTCGGCATGTATCGTCTCCTCCCAGACCATATTTACTAAGAAGCGCAGATAGTTCTGAGGCGAATCCGTCAGGGACTGTTGTGGGCTGGGGTTCTGTTTTGTCGGTATTTTGGAATTCCTCTACATCAATCCATGCAAAGCCAATTTCGTAATCTCCCGAACGCATCTGTTCGAATTCTTCTGGAGTTATCATTGCCAAAGCAGTTGGATAGAGTACAGATTCTTCTTTCTGCAAAAGGTCCCGCACATCTGCCACAATAGTAGACTGCATCGCCAAAAACGCTTCTTCCTTATCTTCTTCAATAAGTTTTTTAGCATCGCGTATTTCGTCTCGTACAAAGTCATCGAGCAGCCACATCGTAGTCGTGGGGCGGTCAAATCCTTTCTGTTCGAGAATGGAGTAGAGCTGATTCTGCTTACGTGAAAGGTGAATGCGAAAAGCCGCTATTTGGTCGTACAATTCTAGCCACTGGTTCTTGATAATCGGATATTGTACAAGATCTTCTATAGAGAGCATAAGGCGACGCATTTCATCGTTCTCTCTGTAGTAGCACATGATAGGGTGGTTGAGAGGAAGATTTGGGCGACTGGTGTCCATTACTTCATCAAACAGCTCAATCATCTTTTGAATATCTTCCTTACGACACTCATCCTCTTCTATGGTTTTAAGTTCCTGTTCTGCCAATGCAATTTCATAAGGGTAGATTTTCCCAACTTGCTCTCTTATTCGGGTTCTACCCTCTTCCAATGAAATATCTCCTCGTTGGTATGCCTCTTTAATCTCGAGTATTTTGCCGAGTTTTTCAAGGTCTACATGCGGCAGATGTTTTTTCATATCCATAACGTTATTGTCTGTTGATGAGGTAAACGAAAAAATCACTATCTTCTATGGCATTTACGCCTACGTGGGCTTCACCGGGGAAATGTAGAACGGTACCTGTGCTGATACGATGTACCTCGGTATCGTCAAGAGTAACCTCCACAGTTCCTTTCACTATAGTGAAGTATACTTCCTGTCCTTTATGGTCGTGGGAGGGAACTTGTTCTCCGCTTTTCAGTTGCAGGTGTACAAGCATGAGTTCCTTGTTGTCAATCACCTTACCTAAGGCGCTGATTTCCTTCCCGATGGGGTTAATGATCGGTTTCATAAATTCTCTTTTTTAGGGTTTATAATCTTTCTGTATCATTTGGTACGAAGCGACTTCCCGGTAAATGGAATCGCTCCGAAAAACTTGATTAAAGTCCGTCGCCTCCATTTGAGCTAGCTCCTTCATTGGGGTTGGCGTTGGGTTTATCTTGACATTGGCTCTGTCTGCTCGTAGGTCACATTGATAAACGTAAAATGCTTCTTCAACGGATTGAGCCGAACTACAGATTTTTTCAATATGTTTTTGCACATTGAAAACCTCATACGAAGTAACGATTTTGCTCTTGAAAGATGAAGTCAATGTCCCCAAATCGCCGAACTTCAAGATGTCGCTACTTGCCACAATGTCGTGGCCAATCTCAGTGGCATAGTTCAATGTAGCTTCCACTCCATAACAGTTAAGTATAGTGGACATCGCCATTCGTTCGCAAAAACTGCGGAAATCAATACAATACCCACTCATGGGCTTGGCTTCTTGCTCCTTTTTCTCCGCGGTCGCGCCAAAATCCATTTTACGTTCTACAAGAACGAATCGCAAAGGTTTATTCGCCACAGTTTGACACTGCTTCCCCCTTTGTCCCCACTTCCGCAGTCGGAGGATTTCGCTCACGGAAGGAATTGCGTTACTTCGGCAACGCGAATATATTCAATTATTTTGAACCGACAAAACGCCCCTAAGAAGTAAGATTTGTTGACATCATCTATAACTGAAATGTGCAATGGGTCCGTCGGTTGGGATACGGTACATTATGGGAACAGAATCGCTTTCTGGATGGGTGGAACAGAATCTTAAACGCACTTCGTATAACTCAGACTCTCTATATGTTACAAATCTATTTAGTTGGGTTATTAGCTAGTACGCAATATATTGTACTTTAATGGGATAGATTCCAAACATCCATTTTTTCTTCTTTTCCCCTAATCGGGCTAATTTTGCAGAGGAATTCGGTTCAAATTTAACTTGCTCGTTACTCTGAGCATATCCGAGCCGTTACTTCCCTCCCTACCCCTCTGCCGAAACCTATATACCTTTCGTTTGAAACCTATATACCTATTGACGGAAACCTATATACCTTTTACTCGAAACGTATATACCTATTGCCAAGGGGCCGTAAGCCGGTGCGAGCGGGGGCATGCTCATAAGCGCCTTTTTGCGTATCTTTGCAGTGATGAAAAGAGCGTTGTGCGGCATAGCCCTACAGAACAGCCGAACGTGTGTGGGCTCTACTAAGGAGCAATCGCTGCCGAGGCGGCTCGCAGCGGGCTATTCTTATGCGTGCGGAAGTTACCTGCGGCAAGGCTCTTTGATTTAGTTTTCAATGGAATAAGAGAGATTATGTTAGAGAACGGCAGACCCGAAGGCGCGAATAGTTATTCCGCCGATAAAATACAGGTATTGGAAGGCTTGGAAGCGGTGCGCAAACGCCCCGCTATGTACATTGGTGATATTAGCGAGCGAGGGCTCCACCACTTGGTTAATGAGGTGGTGGATAACTCCGTGGACGAGGCTCTGGCGGGCTACTGCACCGATATCGATGTGCGCATTTTGCCCGGAAACGCCATTCGCGTAATAGATAACGGGCGAGGCATTCCGGTGGATATGCATCCCAAGGAACACCGCAGTGCGCTGGAAGTGGTAATGACCACGCTGCACGCCGGGGGTAAATTTGACCAAGCCAACTACAAAGTGAGCGGCGGCTTACACGGTGTGGGCGTTTCCTGTGTTAATGCGCTTTCCAAAAAGTTAGTGGCGGAAGTGAAACGCGATGGGAAGCTTTACCGCCAAACCTATCACGAAGGCAAGCCGGACGGCCCCGTGGAAGTGGTAGGCGATGCGGACGGAACCGGTACAATTATCACCTTTTATCCGGACGATACCATCTTTACCGTAACGGAATATAAGTTCGATCTGCTTGCGCGTCGCTTGCGTGAGCTGTCTTTCCTCAATGCGGGGCTTCGCCTGCGCCTTACGGACGAGAGAGAGGCTCCTGCGGATGGCAAAACCGAGTATCCTTTTGAGCAATTCTATTCGGAAAACGGGCTCACCGAGTTCGTAACCTATTTGGATCGGAACCGCGAACCGCTCCTGGAAGCTCCCATCCGCATCGAATGCAACAAGGAGGGCTTCCCGCCTATCGACATTGCTATCACCTACAACAAGGACTATCAGGAAAACGTATATAGCTACGTAAACGACATCAACACGATTGAAGGCGGTACACACGTAACCGGCTTTAGGCGTGCACTGACGCGTACGCTGAAGGCTTATGCGGATCAATCCGGCATGTTGAGTAAAGCAAAAGTGAGCGTTGTGGGCGACGACTTCCGCGAAGGCTTAACGGCGGTGATCAGCGTACAGGTAAAAGACCCTCAGTTTGAGGGACAAACGAAAACAAAACTCGGGAACAGCGAAATTGCTCCTGCCGTGGATCGCGTTGTGGGAGAGACACTTGCTACCTATCTTGAGGAACATCCCGAAGAAGCCCGGCTGATTGTGGAAAAAGTGTTGCTGGCGGCTCAGGCACGTACGGCAGCGGAAAAGGCGCGCAGCTTGGTGCAACGCAAAACAGTACTATCCGGAGGCGGACTGCCCGGCAAGCTGGCGGACTGCTCGTCTAAGGATCCCGCTAAATGCGAGCTGTTCATTGTGGAAGGGGATTCGGCAGGCGGAACCGCTAAGCAGGGTCGCGATCGCGAGTTTCAGGCAATTCTGCCGCTGAGAGGTAAAATCCTCAACGTGGAAAAAGCACAGGAACACCGAATTTTTGAGAATCAGGAAATCCGTAACATCTATACCGCTTTGGGCGTTACCGTAGGTACGGAGGACGACCCGAAGGCGCTCAATTTGTCCAAATTACGCTACCATAAAGTGATCATCATGACCGATGCGGATGTGGACGGAGCGCACATTGGTACGCTGATCTTAACCTTCTTCTTCCGCAAAATGCGCGAACTGATCGAGGACGGATACGTCTATTTGGCAACGCCACCGCTCTATATGTGCAAAAAAGGCAAGGAAGAAGCGTATTGCTGGACAGAACGTCAGCGGCGCGAGTTTGTGGAACGCTTTGCGGACGGTAACGAAAACCGCGTACATGTACAGCGGTACAAAGGGTTGGGTGAAATGAACGAAGAGCAACTTTGGCAAACAACCATGAACCCCGATACCCGTATCCTGAAACAAATAACGATGGACGACATTTTGTCCGCCGATACGCTGTTCTCAACGCTAATGGGAGAAAATGTGGAACCTCGTAAGCAATTTATTTCCGATAACGCTAATTATGCTCGCATCGATGCTTAACGCAGCCGATGCACAGCCGCTTTCGCCCGCATTACACGAGTTGTACGCGGAAGCCGAAGCAGCGCAAAGCACGGATCACGCCGCTAAACCGGTCATCGGGCTCGTAGCTCATGCCACGGAAGCGGGTAACAGCGTGGCGGATGCCTATGTAAAAGCGGTGAGCGACGCAGGCGGTGTACCGGTAATTCTCCCGATAGTGGACAATTTGTCGCTATTGGATTCGCTGCTCGATACTATTGACGCGCTGCTGCTCACCGGTGGATGCGATTCGCTGCCGGCATACTTCGGTGAGGAACCGAATCCCAAAATCGGAAACATTCAGGTGGCGCGCGATCGGATGGAGCTACCTCTATCCCTTTTTGCTACGCGACGCAATATGCCGGTGCTGGGAATTTGTCGCGGTATGCAGCTGATTAACATCGCATTAGGCGGTACTCTTTACCAAGATTTGGCAACCGATTTCCCGGGAAAGAGCATTGCCCACGCGCCAAAAGTGGATTTATCGGTAGGATCCCACTCGGTGCGCCTCGCCGGAGGTAGGAACGAACTGCGCGATATTCTCGGGTTAAAAGAGGGTACTCCGCTGATGGTGAACAGTTTACATCATCAGGCGGTAAAAAAAGCAGGGAAGGGTTTGCGCGTGGTAGCCACCGCTCCCGACGGCGTTATTGAGGCGTTGAGCGGTTTTCCCGAAAAAAATATCATAGCGGTGCAGTGGCACCCCGAACAGATGGCGGCAAAAGGCGATGCCGTGATGAAACGTCTGTTCCGGTTTTTCGTTACCGAAGCCGCTCTCTATAAGCGCGCTAAAGCCATTCACATGCGTTCGGTGGTGTTGGATTCGCACAACGATACGCCAATGACCTTTACCGCTACAACAGATTTATCCAAACGGGGTGATTCACAGGTAGATTTGTGCCGAATGCGCGAAGGATTGGTATCAACAAGCATTATGGTAGCCTATTTGCCGCAAGGCGCTTTAACCGCCGAAGCGCACAATAAAGCATATCGCTATGCCTTAGATAAATTGGATGCCATTAAGAAACAAACCGACGCGCATCCCGATAAGGTATGCTACGCCACATCGGCAGCGGATATTCGTGCCGCTAAGCGCAACGGATTGCTCTCTATAGTGCCGTCCATCGAAAACGGATATGCGATGGGTACGGATCTAAGCCGTTTGGATACGTTTCGGGAGCGGGGTGTGGTCTATATCACCCTCTGTCACAACGGAGATAATGCGCTTTGCGATGCCGCACAACGAAGTAAACGTACACACAAAGGCATTAGTGCTTTAGGCGAAAAAGCGATCCTCCGGATGAACGAATTGGGCATTCTGGTGGATGTATCCCACACTTCCGAGGAAACAACCCGTCAGGCGCTCCGTATCAGCCGAAAACCGATCATCGCCAGCCACTCATCGGCAAAGGGAATCTATAATCATCCGCGCAATTTGTCGGACGAAATGCTCAAAGCTATCGCCGATAAGGGCGGAGTGGTGCAAGTTTGTCTGTACCATGGCTTTATTGCACCCAACCGCGGAGAGGCTGATATACGCAAAGTGGCAGATCATATTGACCACATAGTCAAAGTGGCAGGTATTCACGCCGTTGGAGTGGGAAGTGACTTTGACGGGGGTGGCGGATTGATCGGATTGCGCGGAAGCAACGATTTGATCCGTTTAACCGTGGAATTGCTGCGCCGTGGCTACTCGGACGATGCGCTCGAAGCTCTGTGGGGTGGGAACTTTTTGCGCGTTATGGAGGCTAACGGAAGATAATGGCACGCTTTTTGCACTATCAACTTTAGTTATGACAGGAAAAAGAGAATAGATCTTTTATCGTACGATTAGATAGCAAACAAAATGTCCTTGGGATACAATAACAATAAAAACAACAAGAACTTGTCGCCTAAACAGAAGGTTCCCTTTAATCCGTTTTGGATTTACCTCATCATAGGAGTAACCCTTTTGGGCTTTTTGTTCATTAAACCGTCGAAAGCGCAAAAGGAGCTTAGCTGGAATGAATTCAAAACCTACGCAGCGAGCGATGCCTTTTCCAAAATAACGGTGGATAGGCAAACCCTTACCGCTGTGGGTGAAGTGGCAGATAGTAAGCTCAGCGAAGTATTCAGCCGGCAGGAATTACGCCGATTTGAGAATACTACGCCGGGAAACCGAAGTACCTCCTACGAGGTTACTACCCAAATTCCTTCCGTGGATCGCTTTAGCGAATTTACGGATACACAAGCCATTTCCGCGGAAATAGTATACGCAGCGCGCAGTTTCCCCTGGGGTTCCATTCTGCTCAACACGATTCCTTTCGTCCTTCTGATCTTCTTCTGGATCTATCTGATGCGTCGGATGAGCACACAGGGAGGTAAGGGCGGCGGCGGAATATTCTCCGTTGGCAAAAGCAAAGCAAAGCTATTTGACCGCACCAAGGTTAATGTAACTTTCAAGGATGTGGCGGGCTTGAACGAAGCGAAGCAGGAAGTGAAGGAAATTGTGGACTTTTTGCGCGAACCGGAGCAGTTCACCCGTTTGGGCGGTAAGATTCCCAAGGGCGCTCTGTTGGTTGGCCCTCCCGGAACGGGTAAAACGCTCATCGCAAAAGCTGTGGCCGGCGAGGCGCATGTACCCTTCTTTTCCATGTCCGGTAGCGACTTTGTGGAAATGTTCGTAGGCGTGGGTGCCAGCCGTGTACGGGATCTCTTTACCCAAGCGAAGGAAAAAGCGCCCTGCATCGTCTTTATAGATGAAATTGATGCTGTAGGACGAGCACGCGGCAAAAATGCCAATTTGGGCGGAAACGATGAGCGCGAAAGCACGCTCAATCAGCTACTTACCGAAATGGACGGCTTTGATTCCAACAGCGGTGTTATCGTTATGGCGGCAACCAACCGTGTGGATGTGCTGGATAGTGCCCTATTGCGCGCCGGCAGGTTCGATAGGCAAATCAGCGTCGATCTACCCGACATCAACGATCGTAAGGAAATTTTCAACGTACATATGAAGGGGCTCAAATTAAACCCCGATGTGGATGTTGAGCTTCTTGCCCGTCAAACGCCCGGATTCTCCGGTGCGGATATCGCGAACATCTGTAACGAAGCGGCGTTAATTGCGGCGCGCGGCAAAAAGCAATCCATTGATCGCGAGGACTTCAATAACGCCATCGACCGAATTATTGGCGGTTTGGAGAAAAAGAACCGCATCACTACGCAGGAAGAGCGCTCCAGTATTGCCATTCACGAAGCCGGCCACGCCACCGTAAGCTGGAAAACGCGCTACGGAAGTCCGCTTGTTAAGGTAACCATTGTACCGCGCGGCAAAGCATTAGGTGCAGCTTGGTATATGCCCGAAGAGCGACAAATCACGCACGAACAGGTACTACTGGACGAAATGTGTAGTCTTTTGGGCGGACGCGCCGCCGAGACGCTCTTCCTCGGAAGAATGTCTACCGGAGCCGCCAACGACCTTGAGCGGGTAACCAAACTGGCAAGAGCTATGGTTTCCTACTATGGAATGAGCGACAAGTTGCCCAATGTCAATTATTTTGACCCTCAGGACGAGTACGGATTTAGCAAACCCTACAGCGAAAAAACAGGTGAACTGATTGATGCTGAGGTACTCCGCATCATTGATGAACAGTTCGAACGCGCGAAAAACATCCTGAAAGAAAACGAAGAGGAACATCATAAAATCGCGTCGCTTCTGCTTGAAAAAGAGGTAATCTACACGGAAGATGTAGAAAACATCCTTGGCAAGCGCCCATGGGAATCCCGCACCGACGAATTGGCACGCGAGGATGCCGAGCAAAAGGAGAAAGAGAACCAAAAAGAGGAGGAGGAAGAGCGTCCAACGCCACCGCCTCTTGATCCCAACCGATCCGCTGTTTGATGCATTTAGGAAAGAACTTTTGGGTACGAGTAGTATCGGGAGCCGTTTATGTGCTTCTGATACTATTGCCGTTCTTTCTTGCTTGCGAATGGCTTTTCGGCGTCATTTTTGCCCTTTTCTTCCTTTCTTCCGTTATTGAGCTTAATAGGCTTACCCGAGTAAACCGCACCCGTCCGCTCCGCACTACACTGGATGCGCTCTTTGCCGTATGGATGCTTTGGAGCGGAATGTTGGTGGCAAAGGGGCAATTTATCCCAGAAGTTGCCTTTCCGCTACTCATTTTTCTGATGTACACGCTACTCAGAAGCCTCTTTTCCGACCATCATAAAGAACTGCTCAATATCGGCAATTCCCTGCTGGCACTAACCTATATCGGCATTCCTGCATTCCTTACCGCACTGATCGTCTATTGCCCTCGCACATCGGAAGGGGTACTTTTCTGTGGCGATCGGCTCATTGCGCTATTTCTGATCGTATGGATTTCCGATTCTGCCGCCTATTTAGTGGGATCGCTGGCAGGCAAACGACCGCTTTGGATTGAAGTTTCGCCACACAAAACCATTGAAGGGCTGTGCGGAGGCTTGGGCTGTGCGGCCATCGCTGCCTGCTTTTTACCGCTTCTCTTCCCCCATACCTTTGCGGCGTATCATTGGTTCACCCTCGCATTATACGGACTAATTGTAGCTGCCGCCGGTGTTCTCGGCGATCTGTTCCAATCGATGCTCAAAAGGCGTGCCGGAGTTAAAGATGCCGGAAACATCATTCCCGGGCACGGAGGTATCCTCGATCGCCTCGATAGCTATCTTTTTGCCCTGCCCGCAGCCTACGCGTTGCACCTCATCGCCACCACCCTCTAATCCTCCCTCTTTTATATGCCCCCAAACGCAGGGGCTCAACGCTTCAATCCTCTATTGAAGCGATTTTTTCATCCGTCTCTCCGATAGGATCTTTCTATGTTTTTTCTCCAAAGAGACCTATTTCATATCCGTTTTCACCTATACGCCCCCCAAAAAATTGTCTTTCCGATTCGATTGCTATTGCATAGCTGTTCCGTAAAATGATTATAATCATCAATTGGCGTTCCCCGGCTCTCAATGTTTCTTTGCGGAGCTCTCTTTCAGTGGCTGTTATACCTCTGCACAAGGTGGTTATGCCATTGCGTCAAAAGGTATATACGTTTCGGATGATAGGTATATAGGTTTCAAACGAAAGGTATATACGTTTCGCGTGAGAGGTATATACCTTTCGTGCGGACCGTATAGCGAACCACTCGGCAGGAGGCAACCCGATCGAAAGAGCAGTCGGGATGCCCTTTGGGGAACAAGGATGAGGTCTTTAAGAGGGGTTAGGAGAGATGGGGCGCCGGGATGCCGCTGTGCAAGAGGATCGGGGATACTTCGCGGTCAATGGTATCGTACAAGCCGCTATCAACAAAGGATTGCAGCGTAGTGGCTCCCCCCTCAACCAAAAGCGAACGGATACCCTCGGCGTAGAGCAAACGCAGCAAGTAGGGAATTTGTGCGGCAAGTTGCTTTCGCCTCTCCGAAACGCCTTCTGTTCGGTTTGCCTTCGGCTCAGGAAGAGTAGCTTTGTCCGGTCCCGTTTTCACGGAAATAGGCTTGCGAATCAGGGATACGTGTGGAGGAAGGTTGGTAGGTTCGGGCGCATCGGCATCACACACAATGCGGACCGGCACGGAGCTATCCTTCCAAAGACGGCACGGCTCGCCAAGCGTGCTTAGTTGACTATCCAAAACGATGCGTACGGGGCTCTTGCCCCACCAGAGCCGATTGGTGAGCAGTGGGTTATCCGCAAGGAGTGTTTGCCTGCCTATCAGTATGGCATCATGTAGGTGGCGAAGCCGATGTACGTGCCGTTCGCGCAACGGATCGCTAAAGCGGATAGGCTTATCCGTGGGAGTGTTACGCAACGCATCAATGTATCCATCAGCACTTTCCGCCCATTTGAGCGTTACAAAGGGGCGTTGCTTTTCCACATTGGTAAGAAAGACGCGATTCAGGCTTCGCGCTTCCGCTTCCAATATGCCAATCGTCACCTCAATCCCTGCCTCTTTGAGCTTTCGGATACCACGCCCCGCCACTTGCGGGAAGGGATCCTCCATCGCAATGACCACTCTTCGGAATCCTTTTTGTACCAACATATCGGCGCACGGTGGCGTTTTGCCGTAATGCGAGCAAGGTTCCAGCGATACGTATAGGGTTGCTTCGGGCAAAAGCGCTACATCTTGCGGCTTAACCGAGCTAACCGCTTCCACTTCAGCGTGCGGCATTCCGGCGCAATGGTGGTACCCCTCGCCAATGATACGGTGATGATGCACAATTACGGCTCCCACCAACGGATTGGGGGCAGTAAAGCCTTCAGCCATCTGCGCCAGTTCAATGGCTCGGCGCATATACAGTTCGTCGGATTTGATCATAATTTAGGAAATAAAGATACCATCTCTTCGCCTGTGGAGATGTGATAGCCGGTGCGGTAATACACGATTCTGCCGAACGAATCGGCAATGGCAATTACGGGATACTCGCTACCTTTATCCGCAACGGCAGCACGCAACATTTTTTCAATAACAGCCTTCTGATCGGTTCCAAAGCTGTGGTTATCGGGCAATTGGGGATAATCGCTTTGGCGGAAGGCTTTGGCATCGCGCTCCGAAGGGAAAAGGAAGAGAAAAGGACGCGCCCAAGCGGTCATTTGCGCCTTAACTTTCTCGATATCATTCAATAGATGCCGAGTGGGTTCCGTGCCCGGTTTGAGCAGGACCAATACAAAATAACCGCGCCCGACGCTACTAATCAGCGACTTATCGGTACCGTCTGCCGCTCGATAATGCTTTTCGCAATCCATATTGCCTATAACGCTCAGTTCGTTGCTATCCTGCGGTAAAAGAAGCGACACGGATGTTTCGGCACCGGGGTTAATCACAAATGGAGCAATTCGCACTACTACGGCTCCGCTCGCCATACGGGTTCCGCTCGTTAAGAGCCACATTCCGCACGGCAATGCCTGATTTTCTCCACCACCAAATAGGTTCGAAAACGAAGATTCCTCCGATTCGGGATAATAAAGGGTTGCAGGAAAAGGACGATTCTTGTGGAGCGCAGCTACAGAAAAACGGCTGTAATAGCGGATACTTTCCTCGGGTTCGGGCCCTTGATAGCGTAGTGAGAGAACGCCCGTTTCTAAGGAGCGCGGATCGGTATCTACTTCAAACGAAGCCGGTTGGAAGCCTTCTTGCTGGGAAAGGGCAATTTCCGCATTGCCGGTAAGCGGATTGATGCGCGCGGCATAGCCCACGGTGCGCGCTATTGCTACATAAACGAGCCGCATACTACGCAAATCCGCTTTGCCGTAACGGAGTACCGCGGCAGGCGAAATATAGGTTCCTGTGGTGTTATCGCCGTCTATGCGCTGAAAGTTGCATACATATTCGGAGAGCGCGTGGGGATTTTTCCGAAATCGCGCCAATGTGCTTTCGTCAATATACCGAGTTACGGCAGCATACCAATCGGTGAGCGGCTCGGCTGCAATACGCGGATTGAAGCGATACCGAAGTTGTTCCGGCAAAACATCCGGTGGAATGCGGGGAACCCATTGGGAAAGCAGTGCGGTATCCATATCGGTAGCATCTTTTTCGCTCATAACGGATAAAAGGCGTAAGCCCATCGCCTGCAACTTAGGATGCGCGTTACACCACGCTAATAGCGACCTTCCGTTTCCGCGTGCCATTGTGATGATACGGCTTAACCGATCCCGATCGGCATTAATACCGGTGGCAATGCGGAGAATATCGCTATTTGTGGGGAAAGTTGCCTCATAGGCAGTACGAATACTATCGTCGTAAGCGAGCCGTCGGGTAAGCGTTCGGGATTGCGCCTCCGTAGGTGCCGGCAGAAGCGTTGCAACGTCCGGAGGCGGGACAAGCTTCATCTGCTCGGGGAAACGGAGCTTTCCGTAAGGTTCTAAGCGTATTTCCAACGAATTTAGTGCATCGGCACGCGCTATGGCATAGCCGCAACTATCGTTACGCCATGCCCAAACGAGCATATCTCCCTTTCCTGTAGTCAAATTGCACCTACCTTGTGCATCGGTACGAATCAGGGAAACCGGGAAAAACTCCGCATAATTATATACGGTAAAAGCTACCGATGCGCCTTCGGCAGGCATTCCGCCGGCTGATACGTATACATCTATTTGCTGCGTGGAGGCATAAGACGGGGTGCAATTCACCTCGGTATAGTTGTTCGTTTCCGTAATAATTTGACCATCTGTAGGTACGTAGTGCCCAAACACTTTAGTGTGTACGAGCATTGCACGTGATGCGGCACGGTTAAACCAAGCACGATCCAAGGCTACATCAGGCTCGCATCCGCCCATAAAACGCCATTTTCCCCTGATATATACCTCCACCCAGGCGTGATTATCATCCGTATGCGCCCAGCGTGGCGTATAAACTTGCCGAGCCGGTATGCCCACTGCGCGCAAAGCTGCTACCGTAAAGGTGGATTGCTCCCCACAACGCCCCAAAGCATTCCGCATTGTGGCTAAGGGAGATCGAGTGCGTTCATCGCTCGGTGCATAGGTTACTTTTGATCGGCACCAATGATTGACCTCAAGAGCAGCCTGCTCTATATCCATTTTGCTAACCCGATCTTTCAATTCGGCATAAAAAAGCGATCGGGAAGTATCCAATTGTTCGTTATTTACGCGCTCCGGTAGCACAAAGTGCAGAAACATCTCCTCGCTTACCTCCTTACCCCAAGGCATCTCCCTGCGTGCTTTTAGCGCGATACGAATGCTATTGAGGTAAAAGCTCAGCGGATAGTTCCACGCATCGCAGGCCGGCATATAAGCATACAAAAAGCGTAACGCATCATACTCAGCCGGGGAAAGCCGCCCCGCGCTATTCAATTGCGCCCGAAAGCGCTCCATTCCGATGTGCGCTTCCATACGTTCCACGCTATCCAAAGCGGCAAGCGTAGCACGATTATGGATGAGTTTCCCCTCAGCACCGCACGATATGGGGAGCAGTAGCACAAGAATCAGCCACAACGCAGCTATTTTCCCCTTTAACGCAGGTTCTTTCCCCATAACAGCTTATTGCGAATAGTTTCAGAGAACGGATGACTGCTGAGCCTTATTATCTTCAGTTTTTGAGTATGTTTCCTAATTGTGAGCGGCGTATCGGTAGTAAAAACCGACATTACACCGTCAACCGCCGCCATATAAGTAGAACTTCGTGATTTTATCCGGAGACGAATGGTCACATCGTCCGGTACTACTATTGGGCGCATATTAAGGCTGTGCGGCGCGATTGGCGTGAGTACCACAACGGGACACCGAGGATATACGATAGGGCCACCCACGCTGAGCGAATAAGCCGTAGAGCCGCTCGGCGTAGCGATTATTAAGCCGTCGGCATTATAATCTCCCAAATAATGATCATCTATATTCGTTTGAATGCTGATCATTGAACCGGTTTCCCGCTTCTGTACAGCGATTTCGTTCAATGCGGTCGTAAAAAAGGCACCTCCGTCGGTCACTTCCAGCAAATTACGCTCTTCGATGCTGGGGTTATCTACCAAAAGTCGATCGATATAACGGATAGCTTCGTCGCAGTTGCTATCGGTCAAAAAGCCCAAATGACCGCTATTGACCGTTAAAACAGGCACATCGAGCGAGGGTAAGCGATGTACGCTACGCAGCAAAGTGCCGTCCCCGCCGAAGCAAACCACATAATCGGCTGTAGCCGGCACCGTACCGGTGAAGGAATTCAGCTCACGCAGCAGCTCACCGGAAGCGAGCAATTTGCTCAAAAGCTCCTCGTCTACAACGATATCCACATCAGCTTCCGCCAGAAGACCGATAAAGCGTATAACCTTTTCCACGTGCTCCGCTGAAGGAGCCAAGCCTAAAAGTGCCGCTTGCCTCATAGTTCCTTTGTTCTCTACGCCTTTTTGTCTATATTTGTCTTCGGCAAAGATACAAATAAAGAGATGACAAAACTAAGCGTAAACATCAATAAAATAGCCACTCTGCGCAATGCCCGCGGCGGCAATATGCCCAATGTTCTTCAAACAGCGCTGGATTGTGAGCGTTTCGGTGCGCAAGGAATTACCGTGCATCCACGCCCCGACGAGCGGCATATTACCTATCGCGACGTGCACGAGCTTAAGCAGGCGGTGACAACGGAATTTAATATTGAGGGCAATCCGATACCCCGATTTGTGGATCTGGTTACCGAAGTGAAGCCCACGCAGGTGACCCTCGTGCCGGATGCTGCCGATGCGCTCACCAGCGATGCCGGTTGGGACGTAAAGCCGAATATGGATTTTCTCAAAAAAGTGGTAGCGCGCTTCAACGCCGAAGGTATAAGAGTTTCCATTTTTGTGGGAACCGATCTCGAGAATATTGCCTATGCTGCGGAAACCGGCTGCCAACGTGTTGAGCTGTACACAGAGCCGTATGCTCGTGCCTATGAGCAAGGTACGCAGGGAAAGGTGGTAAAATCGTTCCTCGCTGCAGCTGAAAAAGCGCGCGAAGTAGGGCTCGAAGTAAACGCCGGCCACGATCTCAATCTGCTCAACCTATCCTACTTCTCCGCAACGATTCCTTTCCTTGCCGAAGTATCTATCGGTCACGCACTTATTTGCGATGCGCTCTACCTCGGATTGGAACAGACCATTCGCCGCTACCGGCACTGCTTGCAGCGTTAATCGAACAATAAAAACAATACATAAAAGCATCGAATTGAAATGAAAACAGTATGGATTCTTTTGGCGGAAGGCTTTGAGGAAGTTGAAGCGCTTGCTCCGCTTGACCTTTTGCGCCGTGGCGGCGTTCAGGTAGATACCGTCTCCATTACGGGCAAAAAGGAGGTAAAAGGCGCACACAACGTAGTGCTTGAAGCCGATTGCAGCGTTGGTAAACTGAAAGGGGATGATCTGCCCGATATGGTGGTATTACCCGGCGGACTGCCCGGAGCAACCAATTTGCATAATTCGGAGGAGGTGCGCACGCTGTTGCACCGGATGCGCAAGGACGATCGCCATATCGCCGCCATCTGCGCCTCACCGGCATTCGTATTGGCTCCGGAGGGCTTGCTTGCCGGTTACAAGGCAACCTGCTACCCGATGCCCGACGAAAAGCTGCTGACCGAACACGGAGCTACGCACGTAACCGATGGTGTTGTGGTGGATCGCAAGCTTGTTACCGGCAGAGGACCCGCGTACGCTATTGACTTCGGACGGACTCTGTTAGAGCAATTAGTGGGTGCTGCTCAGGCAAAAGATGTTGCCGACGGCTTCCTCCTCACCGAACGAAAGTGCTAAACGGATAGGCGACTAATGATAGGTGGATAGGGCGGAGCAACGATCGCTCCGAACCATCCGCTCAATAGAGATATACCTCCCAAGTGAAACGTATATAGGTTTCGCATGGGAGGTATATAGGTTTCGGATGAAAGGTATATACGTATCGCTCGAAAGGTATATACCTATCAACTTGCTGATGCGGTGCGGGGCGACGAAGGAGATAGTAGAGCTGTAAGCCGGGTTCTGTAGCGCTAATGCGCCGTCTGCCATTTATCTGCGTGGCGCGTCACCGCGTCACTTTAGCAATCTACCCCCCGGCATCGGACGGGTCGCCCTATAATAGCCGGTATACATGATCTTGCAACCCATTGGTGGTACGGCAGTCTGTGTTACCACAGGCTCCGGTGGGCTCTTACCCCGCCTTTTCACCCTTGCTTCCAATAGGGAACACGTCCCTTACGAAGCGGTTATTCTCTGTTACCTACCCAACGGCTCACGCCGTCTTCCCGTTAGGAAGTATGGTACCCTATGTTGCCCGGACTTTCCTCCCCCACACTGAGCGTGTGACAGCGGCAGACCGCTCTACTATCCTATCCATCCGTTCACGCGAAGAAGCCCGTTAGGCTTGCCTACGCGTTTCCACTTTTTGCGTTGGAGGGATGCTGCTGTTTCGTTTACGGCAAGCATCCACCACCGCGTGCGCAAAGTTATTAAAATAAAGGGAGAGCATGCCCTCAGTCCGCGCGGCTATGGGGAGCCCGTCGTCGCCCGATGAGCAGATACTTTCCACAATAGGGAGCTGCGCCAACAGGGGTAACCCCAATTGATCGGCGAGCCGAGCCCCGCCGCCTTTTCCAAAGATATAATAGCGATTTTGCGGTAGTTCGGCAGGCGTGAACCAAGCCATATTTTCCACAATTCCCAGGATGGGAACGGCAATTTTCTCGTTGGTAAAGAGGTCAATTCCCTTACGTGCGTCGGCAAGAGCTACCTCCTGCGGCGTGGTAACCATTACAATTCCGGTGAGCGCAATGGTTTGAACGGCGGTAAGATGTATATCGCCCGTGCCGGGAGGCATATCGATAAGCAGAAAATCCAGCTCGCCCCAGTTGGCTTGTGTAATGAGTTGCGAAATAGCGTTGGATGCCATTGAGCCGCGCCAGATAAGGGCTTTGTCGGGATCCGTAAAGAAACCGAGCGAAAGGAGCTTAATTCCGTTAAATACCTCTATCGGCACGATCAGCTCGCGCCCCTCTATTTCCTCGGCAACAGGGCGTGCATCCTCGCATCCGAACATCTTTGGCATCGAGGGCCCATATACATCCGCATCCAAAACGCCCACCTTGTATCCCAGCAGGGATAAGGCTACGGCGAGGTTTGCGGTTACGGTGCTTTTGCCCACACCGCCTTTTCCGGAGAAAACAGCAATAGTATTTTTCACGCCTTGCAGAGGTTTTTCCGCTTCGGGTGCCGGTTTTTCCTCGGGAAATAGGGCGGTTACGTTGCCTTTTACGTCAATTTCCGGCGAAACGTAGGTCAGAACCGCCTGTTCAGCCGCTTTGAGTACCGATTTATGAAAGGGATCGTTGTGCTTTGCAAAGCGTAGAGCGAACGAAACCTTATTACCCTCTATGCGAAGCGCTTCCACCATTCCGAGTGATACAATATCGGTTCCTGAACCGGGATAGCGTACTTTTCTGAGCGCATCAATAATGAGTTGCGGATATAGATTCATAAGGAAGTGGGATTTGATTTTGTGGGATGCATAAAGCGCGTGATGCTTTTGTATTCATCGTGAGGCGGTTCGTGTTCCGGCTCTATAAGCGTATCGGGCGCATCCTTAAGCGAAAAAGCTATATACTTAATGGTTTTACCGCGAGCGAGCCACTGGCTTTCGTAGCGCGTAGCGGCATAAGGCACTTGGTTGCGGAGTGGTTCCTCAGGCGCGTAGAGGTCGTTTGTAGCCGCAATGGGCTTGATTTGGTTCGCCTCCAGCAGTAGCACGGTATATTCGTATAGGAACGAGCTATCCGTTTTGAGGAAGATAACGCCATCGGGAGCCAATATTTTGCGGTATTTCTCAAGGAAAAGGCTGCCCACGAGACGGCTCTTGGCTTTCTTCATCATTGGATCGGGAAAGGTGATCCATATAGCGGAAACCTCGCCCGGAGCAAAGAAATCGGCGATAAAAGATATATCGGTGCGGAGAAAAGCCACATTGGCGAGCGCATCCTCCTCTACCCTTTTGGCACCCGACCATATCCGCGCGCCTTTGCGGTCCACACCGATGTAGTTGCCTTGAGGGAACTCCTTAGCAAGCGACACCGTGTACTCGCCACCGCCGCAGCCCAATTCCAGCGTTATGGGATAGCTGTTGTCAAAGAAATGGCTCCGCCACTTGCCGACATAGGGAAAGCCCTCTTCCAACAGACGTTGCCGCGGATACTGCAATACGAAGGGAAGCGTATCGATATAGGCAAACTTGGCTAACTTTCCTTTACCCATAGATCTTTTGTTTGCGTATAAAGGGGATGAAACAGAGCATCGGCCTGCGCTTTGGAAAGGTATATAAGTTTCGTTCCATAGGTATATACGTTTGCGCCGAAAGGTATATACCTTTCAGATGAAAGATCTATACCTTTTATACGACGGCTCCGGATAGGTATAAAGAGCGGTTTGGCTCAATCCTCGTCCGCGAGGCTGTCTTCGTAGTCCAGTTCTGCTTCCACAAGCGTTTCGAGGAGGTCATCGTCCAAAGGTTCCATATCGTCCTTTGCCATTATCTCCTTAATGTAGCGGCAGATGTCATCCACGTCGAGAAGGACTTCCGTATCCTCGTCTTCGTTGGTGTAGCCATGATCTTCGTAATACTCGTACACAAGGTCGATAACGTTGTAGAGATCATCGTCGTCCAAAGCTTTGTTTTGCTCGGGAGAGAGCGTTTTGCGGATGAAGGCGATGGCATCTTCATCGTCGTACAGATCGTACAAATCGGGATTACTCATATAAAAAACGTTGATTGATAAGTTATAACGACTTTTCAGCGCCCTCGCCGTTGCGGAGCGCTGCGTAGTAAGCGGTCAGAAGCCTTTGTGCACCCACGAAGGGGGTAATATGGTCTTGCAGAATATCCTGCTCGGTTTGCGCCTGAAGAGCCTTTACGGCGGCGGCATCGTAGAAGGAGTTTTTGAGCGTTTCGTCCACCGTTTCGTACATCCACCACTTAGCTTGGCGCTGGCGTTTCAGGTCAAAATAACAGGTATCGACGGTAAACTGCCTGTAACGGTCGATCATATCGAAAATATCCTTGATACCGATTGCGTAGTAACCGGAATAGGTCAGCACTTTAGGCTCCCATCCCGACTCGGTAGCGGGGAATAGCTGTAGCGCATTGCGATAGTGCGATGCGGCGAGCTTTGCCTTATCGACATTATCACCATCCGCTTTGTTAATTACAATTCCATCCGCCATTTCCATTATTCCGCGCTTAATTCCCTGCAATTCGTCGCCGGTGCCTGCCAATTGAATTAGAAGGAAGAAATCAACCATAGAGTGCACGGCGGTCTCACTCTGCCCAACACCTACGGTTTCCACGAATATGGTATCGAAGCCGGCTGCCTCACAAAGGATAATGGTTTCCCGTGTTTTACGTGCCACACCACCTAAGGAATCGCCGGCCGGCGAGGGACGAATGAAGGCATTCTTCTCACGCGAAAGGGCTTCCATACGGGTTTTATCGCCCAAAATGCTCCCTTTGCTCACTTCACTGGTGGGGTCAATCGCCAGCACCGCCAGCTTGCGTCCCTGCTTAATGAGATGCATACCGAACGCGTCTATGCTGGTACTTTTGCCGGAACCGGGTACGCCCGTGATGCCGATACGCATCGAATTACCGCTGTAGGGCAGACATTTCTCGATAATCTCCTGTGCCATACGCCTATCGGCAGGCAACGTGCTTTCGATTAGGGTTACCGCACGGCTGAGCAAAGGCACATTCCCTTTGAGTATTCCCTGCACATATTCATCCACGGAATAACGCTTGCGCTGCCGCGGTTTAAAGTAGGGATTGACGATTGGCGGGGCGTTAACGCCACGATTCACTTTAAGTCCGCGGTAAGCGGGGTCATCTTCGGGATGATGAATCGCTTCATCTTGGCTGTCAGTGTTCTTCATAGGACGAAATAGGGTTAGTTACTCGATGCGTGCCATAATACGGATTTTGCGAAGCGGTCCGGTGGGATCGTTGCACAAAAGTGACAGATTGTCCACAAGGTTCCTGCTTTCCGATGCCGCCACAGCCTTGGTATCGATCGAATAGACGATACGTGTTTGCTCACCGGGAGCGAGCCGCCGCTTCGTAATCTTAGCTTTAACCGCCTTTGAACGCGGATAAACGCCGTAAAGTTCCAATGGTTTTGCCCCAACATTTTGGAGCGCTACGGTGCCCTCATACGGTTTTTCCGCAGAAACGATGCCTAAATCGTAATAGGTACGCAGTTCCAACCGCGGAGCAAATTCATCCTTTCGGTTTATTTGGGGTATGGCCGGCAACGAAACAGACACTTCGCCCTGCGCCACCCGTGTACCGTTTTGCCACAAATCCACCCTAATGGTTTTTTGAATCATACCGGGTTTGGTGCGGGGGGTACATGCGGCGGTGAGCACAACTTCCGCCGGTTCGTGTGGTTTGAGTGTCACTTCGGGCTGCGAGAGGGTAATTTCCTTCGCTTTGGGGGTAAAAGTTACGCGGAGGGGCTGCTCGCTGTTGTTGGATATCATTAGTCGGAGCATTTGGTTACGCGTATTCGTAATCACGCCAAACTCTAACTTTGAAGCGCTTAGTTGTAATGCGCCCACGCGATAGCCGAATCCATTGTCCTCATCCTGCCCCAAAGGCACCACGGTACCCTTAATCTGTAGCACAAAGGGCTCCTCGCCGGAATTGGAGAAAACGCGAATCTTTTTGACAAATCCGCCGGGGCGGCGCTCCGGATCGAAGCTAACCGATATTTGACCGGATTGCCCCGGTTCGACGGGAGCAAGCGAGTAACCCGGCGTTGTACAGCCGCAATCCACGCGTACCGCCGTGATAACCAGTGGCTTATCGCCCGTATTAGTAAAAGGAAAGACGCAACTCACGCTGCCTTTTTCCTCCGCTACCAAGCCAAAGTTATGGAGACTTTGCGCAAAGGAGATAGTTTGCCCCCGAAGCGAGATGCCGGAAATCAGTATCGCCATCCCACAAAGAATGAATTTCAACAGCTTGGTCATACCCGGTTTGCGTGCTACGCCCCGCCCGAAGGGGGCTATTATTCTACTACGCCCTTAATACGGAGGATAAAAGCGCCCTCTTTCCCATTGCTGTACACAGCAACCGTTTTTACAAACTGACCGGGGCGACCGGCAGGATTGTAGGTAACTTCGATTTTGGTACTTTTACCCGGAGCAATCGGTTCGGTGCTGAATTTGGGTTTGGTACACCCGCACGATGCCGAAGCACGTGTAATCACCAAAGGCGCATTGCCTACATTCTTTATGGTAAAGGCATGGGTTACTGGGCCGTCCGCCTCCTTTATCGTTCCAAAATCGAACTGTTCTTCGGGAGCACTGATAGCGGCTCCTTTGGTTTGTTTCTGCACTTCCTGAGCGTTCAATGCTACTACGGAGAGCAGCAAAACCGAAAACATCAGAACTAACTTCTTCATAATTTCAATCTTCTTTTATTCTTCCTTTTTCATTAGCGCAGCGCCTTTGCCGCAAAGTGCATACAGCGCGCTTACGGTGCAAATATACTACATATCCGCGGAACGCAACTTTTCCGCTCCGAACAGGTATCCCCTCTCGCGAAAAAAGTTATATACCTATCCAATGAAAGTTATATACCTCTGCCACGGAACTTATATACCTTTTGATCGAAAGTTATATACCTTTCGGAACGGGGTGTGAGCGGCTCTGTTGGAAACATCGCAAAAAATCGGTTACTTTGTGGGAGGTATGGGCATAAGGCGGTGCTTTTTGCTCGCAAAGCGTAAAGTAAACAGAAAAAGAAGAGAGATGGCGAACAGAATATTGCTCAAGTTGAGCGGCGAATCGTTGGCAGGAGCACAAAAAGAGGGATTGGATAAGGCGCGCTTGGATAGCTATGCGCAAGCCATAAAGGATTCCGTTTCCTTGGGAAACCAAATAGCCATCGTGATTGGCGGAGGCAACATATTCCGCGGAATGGCGGGTGCGGCAGCCGGATTCGACCGTGTAACCGGCGACAGTATGGGCATGCTCGCCACCGTAATTAACTCGTTGGCGCTCACCGCCTCTTTGGAAGCCGCCGGTCAGCCGGCAGTGCTCTTTACCGCGCATCCTATGTCACCCATCGGCACGCACTATTCGGCGGGAGCCGCCAAAGCGGCACTGGCTGAAGGGAAAGTGGTTCTGATAGCGGGCGGTACGGGCAATCCCTTCTTCACCACCGATACCGCTTCGGTACTCCGTGCCGTGGAAATAGGGGCGGACCTTATGCTTAAGGGTACACGCGTGGACGGAATTTACACGGCAGATCCCGAGAAAGATCCTTCTGCTACACGATTTGAACGTATTTCCTACGATGAAGTCTATAGCCGGGGATTAAAAATTATGGACCTAACCGCTATGACTCTTGCGCGCGACAACGGGTTGCGCATCCGAGTATTCAATATGGACAAAGAGGGCAATTTGCTCCGCTTGATGAAGGGCGAACCGCTCGGTACTTTGGTTGAAAACAAATAACAAACGAAAATACACTATGCAACAGATTGACGAATATGTAGCCACAGCCGAATCGGCTATGAAAAAAGGTACGGAGTATCTTGAAGAAAAGCTCGCCCGCATCCGCGCCGGCAAAGCTAATCCGAAACTTTTGGACGACATTAGGGTGGAATACTACGGTTCACCCACTCCGCTTAGCCAAGTGGCATCCATTACCATCCCGGATGCACGTAGCATTGTGATCACTCCGTGGGAGAAAAAGATCATTAAGGATATCGAAAAGGCAATAATCGACTCCAATTTGGGCATTATGCCGGAGAATAACGGCGAAATTGTACGCATCGGTATTCCGCCCCTAACGGAGGAACGGCGTAAACAGCTGGTTAAGCAGGTGAAAGGCGAAGTGGAAGAAACCAAAATCAGTATCCGTAATGCGCGCCGCGATGCCATCGATAAAATCCGCAAAAGCGTGAAAAACGACGCGCTTCCCGAGGATGTGGGCAAAGATGCCGAAGATAGAATGCAACGGCTTCACGATAAGTATATTGAGGAAGCAGACAATATCTACGCGGCAAAAGAAAAAGAAATCCTCACCGTATAGGTAGTTTCCCCTTGCAATGAGTAATCTGTTGCAAGCGGAATAGGCTTATGCAAACCGCATTGGTGCTCCGCGTTGTGGGCAATGTGTGCCGTGTGGCGTATGCTTCCACGGGACAGGTTGCCGAAGCGCTCGTGAAGGGCAATCTCAGGCTCAAGGGCGCTCGTTCTACTTCACCGGTGGCGGTGGGCGATATCGTAGAGGTGGAGGAGGCTGAAACCGGCTCTACGCCTATGATTGCCGGCATCCGTCCGCGGCGGAACTACATTATTCGCAAAGCGACCAACCTATCCAAAGAATCGCATATTTTAGCGGCAAACGTGGATGGGGCGCTCTTAGTGGTTACTATGGCTAAACCGCTCACCACAACCACCTTTATCGATCGATTTTTAGCTACCGCCGAAGCGTACAATGTACCGGTTACGCTCCTATTCAACAAGGCAGATTTGTGGCCTGAATTAGGATTGACTCAAATTGCCGAAGAAAATGAACATTTATACCGCTCCATTGGTTATAGCGTATTGAGGACCTCATCGGTGAGCGGTGAGGGGAAGGAAGCGGTGCAAAAACTGATTGCGGGAAAAGTAATGTTAGTGGCGGGTCACTCCGGCGTAGGCAAAAGCTCTCTAATAAATATGTTACTTCCTGAGGCTCAGCTGCCTACCGGTGCCGTAAGCGAACATCACGGCACGGGAACGCATACCACTACTACCAGCGAAATGATTCCTTCATTCGATGGAGGCTATCTGATTGATTCTCCGGGAATAAAGGGCTTCGGAACGCTCGAAATGGACGAACGCGACACGGCTCACTACTTTAGGGAATTTTTCGCTCTAAGCAGTCAGTGCCGATTTAGTAACTGCCGTCACCTAAACGAGCCTGGATGCGCCGTACGGGCCGCATTGGCTGAGGGACGGGTGGCGGAGTCGCGCTACATCAGTTACCTGAGTATTCTCGGGGATAAGTATGCCGGCAAGTACCGTCCTCCGCAATAAAGGACCAAAAACCACACTATAGAATGAGGAAAAGAGAAACAAAAACAAGCCATACGGAAGCAAAAAGCAAACGAACTTCCGAGAAAAACGGCAAACAAAAACCGCGCTTTGACGAAAAAGCGGTTACCCGTATACAGCACTTCTTCGAGAGTAATCCGGGCGGCAACTATAACTATCGGCAAGTATCTGCCGCCGTTGGTGCCGTAAACAAGGAACAACGCGAATTTGTTAAGGCAGTGCTGACGCGACTTTGCGAGGAAAAACAATTGAAATTTATAGGTCGCGGCAAATATCACTTTAATGGCGAGCTCGGACTTGTCGAAGCTACTTTCGAACGGCACGGCAACGGATACCACTCCGCTTCCACCGGAGATGCGGAAATAGCGGTCAGTGAGCGCAATAGGCACCACGCATTGGACGGCGATACCGTACAAATTCGCCTCTTTGCCCATAAGAAAGGAAAGAAAAACGAGGGCGAAGTGGTCAAAGTGACTAAACGGCGCAAGGAAGACTTTGTAGGCACAATTGAACAAAAGGGGGACTTTGCGTTCTTAGTTACCAAAGATAAGTACCTCGATAGCGACATTATGTTGCCTAAAGGTAGCTTTGAGAAAGCAAAGGATGGCGAAAAGGCGGTGGTTCATATGGTCAAATGGGATGACAAAAGCAAGAATCCCGTGGGACGAGTTACCGACGTTTTGGGCAAAAGTGGCGAGGCGGATACCGAAATGCACGCTATTTTAGCCGAATTCGACCTACCCTATCGCTATCCAAAGAACGTGGAAGCGGCTGCCAATGAGCTGGATGCTACCATTACTAAGGAAGATCTTGCCGTTCGGGAGGACTTTCGCTCGGTAACCACCTTTACCATCGATCCGGATGATGCAAAGGATTTCGACGATGCTCTCTCCATTCGCCGGCTCGGCACCGATAAATGGGAAATTGGCGTACATATTGCTGACGTGAGCCATTACGTACAACCGGGCTCCGTTATAGACAAAGAGGCGTACGACCGCGGTTGTAGCGTCTATTTGGTTGATAGAACCGTACCCATGCTACCGGAAAGGCTCTGCAACGACATTTGTTCTCTCAAACCGAACGAGGATAGGCTTTGCTTCTCCGTAATATTCACAATGGATAGCGCAAACGCGCAAGTTGCCGACTTCCGTATACGTCACACCGTAATCAACAGCAACAGACGCTTCACTTATGACGAAGTTCAGACCATTTTGGACGAAGGAACCGGCGAATATGCCGAAGAATTGCTCCTATTGGACAAGATGGCGCAAAAGCTACGTAAAGAGCGTTTCAAAAACGGCAGTATTAACTTCAGCTCTACCGAAACTAAATTCGTATTAGACGAAAAGAGCAATCCCATCGGCGTACAAACCATAAAGAACGGCACTTCCCACGAACTAATCGAGGAGTTTATGCTTCTCGCTAATCGCACGGTAGCCAAACGCATTACGCATCCCACACGTGGCCCGAAACCTAAAAGCCAACGCGCCTTTATTTACCGTGTACATCCGCCAATTGACGAATATTCCTTCAAGCAGGCAGCGGAATACCTCGATGAAAGCAATCTGCTCTCTATGAAGCTCCGCAAGGAAGCCAAACCAACCGCACGCATCATTAATCGCGTTTTGGACCAAATTTCCGATACTCCCAGGGAACCGCTCGTGCAGATGGTACTGATCCGCACGCTGATGACTGCCTACTATAGCTGCGACAATATAGGGCACTTCGGGCTGGGATTTGACTTCTACACGCACTTTACTTCACCCATACGCCGCTACCCCGACTTAGTAGTGCACCGCCTCATCGATCGTTATCTGTTCGATAAGGCTAAGAGCGTGAACTACAACGAGCTCAGCGAAGTGGCGAAACATGTATCTGAGTGCGAAGAAACCGCTACCAAAGCAGAACGCGCCTCTGTTAAGTACATGCAGGTTCGCTACTTGGATACAAAAATCGGCAAAGTATTCGATGGCATTATATCCGGTGTTACCGAATGGGGCCTATACGTTCAACTGACGCAAAGCGGCTGCGACGGGCTCGTGCCCATACGTATGCTGGGAGACGACTTCTACGAAATGGACGAAGCCGGCTTCTCGCTCATCGGAAGACGCACCAAACGCGTCTATCGCTTGGGGGAAAGCATTCGCGTTCGCGTAGTTTCCTGCGATCCGGAACGCAGATTGATTGACTTTGAACCGGTAGAGTGACACAATGGCAAGCGACAACGAGAACAGACCTAAGCTCGAGCTGCTCGGCTTGAACGACGATGAGCTGGCGTCCTTTGCCGTATCTTTGGGCATGCCACGCTACGCCGGCAGGCAACTCGCCGAATGGCTGTACAAAAAATGCGTTGTTTCGTTCGACGAAATGACCAATATATCGCTAAAGTTCCGTACCATTCTCAAGGAACGCGCCACTATTGGCAGGGAAGAACCCATTGCGGTACAGGAATCGCGTGACGGTACGCGAAAATATCTCTATGCGCCTCGCGAAGGACACTGCGTGGAAGCGGTTTACATCCCCGAAAAGGAGCGCGCCACGCTCTGTATTTCGTCGCAGATGGGATGCAAAATGAACTGCCTTTTCTGTATGACCGGAAAGCAGGGATTTAACGGCAATCTCACCACCGCAGAGATTGTTAATCAGTACCTTTCGCTCCCCGAGCGGAAACATATTACCAACATCGTGTTTATGGGTATGGGCGAGCCGCTGGACAATGTATCCAACGTGCTCAAAGCCATTGAGTGCCTCACGCTACCTAAGGGGATTGCCATGAGCCCGAGACGCATAACGCTCTCTACCGTAGGAGTAGAACCGGGGCTGACGCGCTTCCTCGAAGAGTGCGATGCCCACCTGGCAATCAGCCTTCACTCGCCCTTCCATGAGGAGCGAATGAGCCTGATGCCCGTAGAGCGTGCCGTACCGTTGGAGGAGCTGTTGAAGAAGTTGGCAAAATACAATTTCATCGGACAAAGGCGACTCACCTTTGAGTACATCGTCTTTGGCGGATTGAACGATACCTTAGCACACGCCAAACGGCTGCATCGCTTACTCCGATCGCTCAACTGCCGCGTCAATTTGATACGCTACCACGCCATCCCCGGCGTATCCCTTCCGCGATGCGATGAGGAGCGGCTCACTCAATTCTGCCGCGCCCTTGAGGAATTAGGCATCTCCGCAACCGTGCGAGCCTCCCGTGGCGAGGACATAGCCGCCGCCTGCGGTATGCTCTCCACCCAAAAGAACCGCGCCCACGCCCTCTAAACCACCCAATAGAGCATTTCTATTAGGAAGCAATTCGACCATCCCTACGAAGGAGTTCTTTCCTTCTTAGGGATGTTTTTGTTTATTCCTCTATAGATGTTCGATAAATCCTTTAAATGATTTATATAAACTACTTAAATGATTTATACGCGTACTTAAAAGGATTCGTACAAATCCTTTAAACAATTTATCGAAAAGGTACGGAGG